>OKTM01000588.1_pt1 | contig 15536 bp, 12 predicted proteins | sample 1606401 | NCBI WGS metagenome assembly OKTM01 (sample SAMEA3879583, study PRJEB24766) | human gut metagenome | biome: human-associated habitat; feature: feces | place: USA | collected 1985/1987 | reverse complement strand
ATGGAGTTCTCTGCTAAACAAATTGCAACATTTATCCAAGGAGAAATTGTTGGAGACGAGAATGCTACCGTTCACACCTTTGCGAAAATCGAAGAGGGAATACCGGGAGCCATCTCCTTTCTATCCAACCCCAAATATACCCCCTACATATACGAAACCCAATCAAGCATTGTTCTGGTAAACAAGGACTTTGTTCCGGAACAAGAAGTGAAAGCCACCCTGATTAAAGTGGACAATGCGTATGAAAGTCTTGCTAAATTGCTAAATCTTTATGAGCAAAGCAAGCCAAAGCGGGTGGGAATTGACTCTCTGGCCTTTGTTGCCGAGACAGCTAAAATTGGCAAGGATGTTTACATTGCGCCTTTTGCCTGCATTGGCGAATACGCAGAGGTGGGAGACAATACGGTCATTCATCCGCACGTCACGATTGGCAGCGGTGCCAAAGTGGGCAATGACTGTATTATTTACGCTAACTCCACCATCTACCACGATTGCCGGGTAGGAAACCACTGCATCCTGCACTCCGGTTGCGTTATCGGTGCAGACGGTTTCGGCTTCGCCCCCACTTCCGAGGGCTATGAAAAAATACCGCAAATAGGTATCACTATCCTGGAAGACCATGTGGAAATCGGTGCCAACACGTGTGTGGACCGTGCTACTATGGGAGCCACCATCGTACATAGCGGTGTGAAACTGGATAATTTGATTCAGGTGGCACACAATGATGAAATAGGCTCCCACACCGTAATGGCGGCGCAAGTAGGTGTAGCAGGTTCTACCAAGATAGGAGAATGGTGCATGTTCGGCGGGCAGGTAGGCATTGCAGGTCATATTCATATTGGCAACAAAGTGAACCTTGGCGCACAGTCTGGTGTTCCCAGTAGCATAAAGGACGGTAGCCAGCTTATCGGTACCCCTCCTATGGAGCTGAAACAATATTTCAAGGCATCCATCGCACAAAGAAGTTTGCCGGAAATGCAAGTGGAACTGCGCCAGCTCCGCAAAGAATTGAATGAACTTAAACAACTATTAAATAAGTAACCAATGTTAAAACAAAAGACTCTAAAAGATAGCTTTTCGCTTAGTGGAAAAGGTCTTCATACGGGACTTGACCTAACCGTTACTTTCAATCCTGCTCCGGATAACCATGGATACAAAATCCAACGTATCGACTTGGAAGGACAGCCTACCTTCGATGCCGTTGCAGACAACGTATCCGAAACTACCCGTGGAACTGTAATCTCCAAAAACGGAGTAAAGGTGAGCACAGTGGAGCATGGTATGGCAGCCCTCTATGCATTGGGTATCGATAACTGCTTGATACAGGTAAACGGACCGGAATTTCCCATTCTGGACGGAAGCGCCCAATATTATGTCAACGAAATAGAGCGCGTAGGCACTGTAGAACAAAATGCCGTAAAAGATTTCTATATCATCAAGTCCAAAATTGAATTCCGTGACGAAACAACCGGCTCTTCCATCATCGTGTTGCCGGACGAGAACTTCAGCTTGAATGTATTGGTATCATACGATTCCAACATCCTCCCCAACCAGTTTGCAACGCTGGAGGACATGACGAAGTTCAAGGATGAAATCGCCGCAAGCCGTACTTTCGTGTTTGTACGCGAAATTGAGCCGTTGCTGCAAGCCGGTCTTATCAAGGGCGGCGACCTTGACAATGCGATTGTTATTTACGAACGCGAAATGTCCCAGGAGAACTATGACAAGCTGGCCGACGTGATGGGTGTTCCTCATATGGACGCCAAACAATTGGGATATATCAACCACAAACCTTTGGTGTGGCCCAATGAATGCGCCCGCCACAAGTTACTTGATGTCATCGGTGACCTGGCCTTGATAGGCAAGCCCATCAAGGGCCGTATCATCGCTACCCGCCCGGGACACACTATCAACAATAAGTTCGCCCGCCAGATGCGCAAGGAAATCCGTTTGCACGAAATACAAGCCCCTACCTACGACTGCAACCGCGAACCGATTATGGATGTAAACCGCATCCGTGAACTTCTGCCTCACCGGTATCCATTCCAGTTGGTAGATAAAGTGATTGAAATTGGTGCCAACTACATTGTAGGTGTCAAGAACGTAACTTCCAACGAACCTTTCTTTCAGGGACACTTCCCGCAGGAACCCGTAATGCCCGGTGTGTTGCAGATAGAGGCAATGGCACAGACGGGAGGTTTGCTTGTACTGAATTCAGTGGACGAACCGGAACGTTACTCCACCTACTTCATGAAGATTGACGGTGTGAAATTCCGCCAGAAAGTGGTACCGGGAGACACGCTCATCTTCCGTGTAGAGCTGATGGCCCCCATACGCCGCGGCATCTCCACCATGAAAGGTTATGTGTTCGTAGGCGAAAAGGTGGTCTGCGAAGCAGAGTTTATGGCACAAATAGTTAAGAACAAATAATAAAATTTACGATTAGACTATTTACGATTTACGATTCAAATTACTCGTGAGAATTATCACATTCGGATAAAATCGTATATACAGTAAATCGCAAGTATTCTCAATCGTAAATCGTAAATAGCTAAATCGTAAATAATATGATAAGTCCCTTAGCGTATATTCATCCCGAAGCTAAAATCGGGGAAAACGTAGAGATTGCTCCTTTTGTTTTCATTGACAAGAATGTGGTAATCGGTGATAACAACAAGATTATGGCAAACGCCAACATTCTGTACGGTGCACGCATCGGTAATGGAAACACCATTTTCCCGGGAGCCGTTATCGGTGCCATTCCCCAGGATTTAAAGTTCAGAGGGGAGGAAAGCACTGCTGAAATCGGAGACAACAATATCATACGTGAAAACGTAACTGTCAACCGCGGTACAGCTGCCAAAGGCAGAACCATCGTCGGCAATAACAATCTCCTAATGGAAAGTGTGCACGTGGCGCACGATGCCCTGATAGGCAACGGCTGTATCATTGGCAACTCTACAAAAATGGCGGGTGAAATTGTCATCGACGATTATTCCATCATCAGCGCCAATGTACTGATGCACCAATTCTGCCATGTGGGCGGTTATGGTATGATACAGGGCGGCTGCCGTTTCAGCAAGGACATCCCGCCGTACATCATTGCCGGACGCGAGCCTATCTGCTATGCGGGAATCAATGTGGTAGGGTTACGCCGCCGTGGCTTCTCCAACGAGACCATCGAGAAAATCCATGATGCCTATCGTATTATCTATCAAGGCGGTCTGAACAATACGGATGCCTTGAAGAAAATCGAGGATGAAATGGAAATGACACCGGAAATAAGCTATATCGTAAACTTTATACGTGAATCAGCCCGCGGCATTATCCCCGCAGGAAAATGAAAAACGTATGATTTACACAAAATCAGAAGTCAGAAATCATAAATTATAAATCATCATGATCTACAGATTTACAATCATCTCTGATGAGGTGGACGATTTTGTCAGAGAAATACAGATAGACCCGGAAGCTACCTTTTATGACTTCCATGAAGCGATTCTAAAGTCGGCAGGCTACACCAACGACCAGATGACTTCTTTCTTCATTTGCGATGATGACTGGGAAAAAGAGAAAGAAATTACGCTGGAAGAAATGGACGACAATCCGGAAATGGACAGTTGGGTGATGAAAGAGACCCAGCTGAGCGAACTGGTTGAAGACGAGAAGCAGAAACTTCTCTATGTATTCGATTATATGACTGAACGCTGCTTCTTCATCGAGCTTTCTGAAATCATTACCGGAAAAGAAATGAAAGGCGCCAAATGCACCAAGAAAGCGGGTGAAGCTCCCAAGCAGACCGTTGACTTTGAAGAAATGGCAGCTGCCGGCGGTTCCCTGGATTTGGACGAAAACTTTTACGGCGACCAAGACTTCGATATGGAAGATTTCGACAAAGAGGGTTTCGGCGGTTTGGACGAAGCCGGGAACTCCTTCGAAGAAGAAAAATATTAAACAGACATTATTCCCCTTCAGAAAGGCGCGGATTGTTATGGTTCGCGCCTGAATTTTATACCCGCATGCACACCCTAATCGTACTTATCGGCCCCACCGGAGTAGGCAAAACAGAATTAAGCCTCCGATTGGCAGAACATTTCCATACTTGTATCGTCTCGGCCGATTCGAGACAACTCTATGCAGATTTAAAGATAGGCACGGCTGCCCCTACACCGGAGCAGCTGCAACGGGTACAGCATCACTTCGTCGGTACCCTAAAGCTGACAGACTATTACAGTGCCGCCCAATACGAAGCGGAAGTGATGAAGCTGCTGGAAGACTTGTTTACAAAGCATAACACCATACTGCTGACCGGAGGCTCAATGATGTATGTAGATGCAGTCTGTAAAGGCATTGACGACATTCCGACCGTAGATGCCGATACACGCCAGCTCATGCTGCACAAATACGAAACAGAAGGTCTGGAAAGACTTTGTGCGGAACTTAAGCTGTTGGACCCGGAATATTACAAAATAGTAGATTTGAAAAACCCAAAACGCGTAGTCCATGCTTTGGAAATCTGCTATATGACGGGCAAGACCTACACTTCCTTCCGCACCCAACAAAAGAAAGAACGCCCCTTCCGTATTATCAAAATAGGATTAACGCGTGACCGGGAAGAGCTTTATGAACGCATCAACTGCCGGGTGGACCAAATGGTGGAAGAGGGTTTGGTGGAAGAAGCGCGCATGGTCTATCCGCATAAAAGTCTAAATTCCCTGAATACAGTAGGCTACAAAGAAATATTCAAGTACCTGGACGGCGAATGGACATTACCCTTTGCCATTGAGAAGATAAAGCAGAACTCACGCATCTATTCCCGTAAGCAAATGACCTGGTTCAAACGGGACGAGGAAATCCGCTGGTTCCACCCGGAGCAGGAAAGGGAAATACTGGAATACTGTCATTGCTCCATCAAAGGCGTATAAGCCTTTCGGACAAGTGCTTCCACATCTTGATAAAGCTTCTGCATTTCTTGAGAATCAATGCTTCCTTGCTGTCTCCAACTGTCCAACAATGGGCATGTACGGCGAAACACCTCCGCCTCCACCGGAACAAGCTGTTGCATATAGCCGTTATTCTCCATATTGTACAGTTTTTCCCAATTCAGATAACGATTGGTTCCCATCCCCTGATTGTAACAGAAGACATTATTGGAAAGCCGGAGTGACCAATCACTGAGCGGAGCGGCAGCACACGCCTTGTCCCAACATACCATCGAAAGCAGAAATTTATCCGCATCCTTCACCCAAAGTGGCACGGCAATGCCCGTAGGAGGATATCCCAGCATTGTCCACATCGTAGTAAGTTCCGCCTTCTCACCCGGTTTTACGCCCTGCACCACAATGGAACAAGAAGTGCTGTTACGGGGAATAAAATCCTGGTCGACAAACCAACCGGAACCTTGCGGGCGATTAAACTTCCCGCTCCTCAAATCAATATCGAGCATGCCATTGCGAAACGAACGTGAAAGATCATTGAAGATACCCTGTGGCGTAATTCCCCCCATTGCAGAAGCTCTCATCAGTACCCGGTCTGCCTCCATATAGCGTACATAACCCGCTCCCCGGTTCACCTCACCGGCAAAAGAAAAGTTCGTACGGGCAATGTAACCGTAAGGAGCATCCTTCGGATCATTGGCATCATACATCGTATATTTATAGTAATCCACCTCAAACATGGCGGCACCGCCTTTGGCATCAATCACGCCAAAATTGGCTTCTATCAGGCTGGGCTTGGTGATGGTATCAAGAAAATGGCAGAAGTCCTCCACCGTGGCACAAACCTCCAAAGCACGGTAGATAATCCTCCCGTTGGCTGCCCCCCGTTCTTCCCCATCTTTCACTTCCACCAGATTGTAGGATTGGGTGTTCATCAAGGCAAAACCAACGGAGTTTGTACCCATCCATGCCTCTTTCAAGGCAGGAAAGTTAGCACTATTCACATCGGCAATGAAGTTATACTTCTCCCCTTTTATATAAGCAACATGATTTCGCAGATAGTCCGTATCACGGTTTTTCCATAGCAACGGACGGCCGTCAGGAGTAACCTTTCCAGAAACGACGGCAGATGTACAAGCCAGAACCGGCTCAGCAGTGAGTGCCGCAAGCAGTCCCAATATTAAAAAAAGATGTTTTATCATAACCTTCCCCTTCCTTAGATTTATATTCGCAAAGGTATGATAATCTGTGAAAGAGCAAAAGAAATCCTCTGAAATCCTTATCCCCTATTCATCAAGAAAGAATTATTCGCTGACAAGTTTCTGCAACTTATCCTGCATATACCGAAGTTTCGCAGTTCCAGTACCTTGTTCTATATGGCGGATAATGCCTTTCTTATCCACCAGTATAGTGACCGGCATACCGCTCACATGAAAGGTCTCGAAGAAAAACAAGTCATCGGCTATCTGGGTAAAGAGAAAAGGACGGCTCTCTACAATTTTCTTTATTTGTGCAGCACTGTCAAAAGTCGTAGCAAGATAGGTTACATCAGGATAGACTTCCATCCATTTGTTCAGCTCCGGCATTTCACGGATACAAGGACCACAGCCGGTATACCAGAAGTTCAGGACCATAGGACGTCCCGTCACATCGGTATTGCTCCACTCCTTCCCTTCCGTATCTTTCACTTTAAAATCCGGGAAAGCCTTCCCTATCCATTCTTCCTTCTTCAAAGTCTGCACGGCACCGCTTATCGGCCATTTCTTCCCCATCCCTCCGCGGTAACTCATCAAGAAGGCTTCCGCACCAAGGACCTCTTCGGCAGGAGTGGCGTATTTTCTTACATCCTCAGGCAGCGCAAAGCCTTTGCGCAAACGGAGTTCCGTAACCTCGTGTCCCACGCCGTCCTCATGTGTAATGAAGGTTGCCACATTGTCCGAACTCACACAAGGCGGCATGCCTTCGAAGAAAAGCCCGTCCACCAAATAATATTTCTTACCGGCTGTCTGGGCAGAGCAAAGCCCTGCCCCCACAGCTATCAGAATTAGAAACAAAGAGAGAATTTTCTTTATCATAGTTGTTAGAGACTATTCATTTTTTAGTGTAATCGTAAGCTTGGGTCGTGCCTTCACTTTGCCGGTAGCCATGCCTATATACGAAGCAACCAATACAGCATCCTTAGAAGGTACAGAAAGGACAAAATTACCATTGACATCGGTAACGCTTCCCGTAGTGGTACCTTCTATCAGAACAGCCGCACCAATAATAGGCTCGCCCTGCTCATCCACCACTTTGCCTTCCACTTTCATATTACCTTGAACGGAAGTCTTTTCTACAGCTTTAGTTTTTTTAGTAGCAATGTAAATCTCACCTTTTCCACCTGCCTCTTTCTTCACCTCAATGCTCTCAATATTCTCCGCAGGTATTAAATCATCGATAGTTTTAGTACCCAAATCAACCTTTTCTCCATCAATATAAATAGTCTTCGTTAAATCAAGACTACCGTTATGCTGTACTTTAGCGTTCTCTGTCACCTCTTTATCCCGACGGATAACTATACCTGGAGTTCCTTGTTTCAAGGTTATCAAAAGAACACCATTCTTTCCCTTTTCTCCATATAATTCCGTGGCAGATTTATCTTTCAAAACCGTTACACGCTCTATCTTATTAGGATCCAATGCACTCATGACAGATGGCGTCACCTCTTTTCCATCCACAATATACAGTGGTTCTTTCCCATTACCTGCATATCCTTCAACTGTAATACCATTGGCAGAAGAAGTTTTCTCAAGTTTGTCATCATCCAAACTGAACATCACCGGAACCGTATATTTCACCGCCACCGGCTGCCCCTTCTGTCTCCCTGGTTTCCACTTCGGCATATTACTTATCAAACGCAACGCTTCAGCATCCATATCCTTATCTACAGAACGGAGAAGTTTCGGTTCCTTGATACTTCCATCTTTATCCACCACAAATTGGACAGTCACACGCCCTTGCGTACCTTTCTCTTTGGCAGATGCCGGATAGCGCATATTGTCTTTCAGATAACTCATAAGAGCACTCATTCCACCTCCAGGAAATTCCGGCATCCTCGAAGACCAGAGTTCCCTTCAACCGCTTGCGGACTTCCGCCGGTACATACTTCACATCGGCAGGCTTCGTAGTGTCACCTGCACTTTCCGCCACTTTTGTTTCTACAATTGCAGCCAAATCGTTAACTTTGACGCTTGAAATCTTCTCCACTTTATCGGAGACTTCGGGACGGGCAAAAGCTGTCACTGCAATGGCAGCTACCGGAAGTACATAAAGATACTTCAACCGTGCCCACGGATTTGATTTTTCTTTTAACATCATAGTGATACGTTTTTTAAGTTTACTGTGATTAAAGCTGTTGGCCATAGAGTAGAGCCTTGTGCCGACAGCTTTTTTTATTAATAATAGTTGATACTGTTTTGCATCCACACCCTCCTTTATCACCGTTTCATCCGCTTCAAACTCATGGATATTCTGCAATTCCTGCTTCAGGAGCCATGATGCCGGATTGAACCACTGAAAGAAAATGCAGACATCAGCCACCAGCAAGTCCCAGGAATGGCGGTTATGGATATGGGCAAGCTCGTGGATAAGGATTTCCCGTCCGTTCTCCTCCAAGTCTTTCCGTGAAATGACAATATATCCCATCCAACTGAACGGAGCGATGTCACAGTTGTGTACAATCAAAGTAACGCGCTCTTTCCTGCCCGGTAAGTAGCTGCCGATATCCTCTTTTTTACCCGATTTCAGCAACATCAGTAACCGTACCAACGAATATACGTTGCGGAAGGCAAAGAAAACGATTCCTGCCAGATAGACAAGCAGCGCCACTTGTATCCAGGTGACTGTTGCCGTTTCAGTCCTTGCTCCGGCCTCAGTGGCATTCACTGCATCCGCCATCATCAGCAACTGCTCCAATGTCAGCATCGTCTGGTGCACTTCCGTCTCCTGCTTCACACTTACCTCTACCAAAGGCAATAGGCAGGACAACAGCAAAATGCCCAACAATGAAAAACGGTTGAAACGATGAAACGTCTCGCGTGCCAGCAACAAGCGATAAAACAAATAGAATATCGCCAGGCAAACAGAAGATTTGAGTATATAAACAAAAAACAGACCCATGGTATTATTTACTATTTAGGGATTTACGATTTACTATTTACAGTTACTTGGTCAGTTCATTCCGTAGCATCTCCACTCCGGGAAATCCGGTTGCTTTGTAGGAAATATCTCCTTCACGGTTCACGACGAAATAGGTCGGGATACCCGGATATTCGTACAGCTTTGCCAATGCCGTACTTTGCTCATTGCTAATGCGACAGTGAATACCGGGTATATCCGGTATCATTACTTTCCATTTTCCTTCAGGAGATGTTTCGTCGACAATATATAGATAAACCACCTCTTTCAGCTCCTCTTTCAACGGTTTCAGGCTTTTCATGGCCCGCATACAAGGACCACACCAGGTGTTCCACATATCCACCAGTACCATCTTGCCACGATAAGGACGAGTAATGACCTGCAACAAACTGTCTGCCGCTACCTCCTTTTCCACCTCAACAATCTTATATCCGGTCTTTCCCTTAGTAGCTTCCAACTCTGATTTCAGTTCGGCTTCAATCCTCCCGTTTCTCATCAGGAACAATTGCCTGAGGTCGGGAGAAGCGATGCTGTCCACCGTCCGACGCTCTTCCTCAGTCAAAGGCATGTACTTGCTCAGATTACGGGAAGCACGCCCGGCAAGAAGCATGTCCGGCCAAAGAGGGTCTTGCACAAACTTATCCCGGAAATTTCCGGTAGCGGTCTTCACAAAGTCCGTATAATAATTGTAATATTTCTGTTCGGGGGTATGCAGAATATCCAGTTGCAGTATTTCCTTGAAGTATGAGGTACTGTCCACCGTCATGTCCGCCCTTTTCACCCCCTTCCTGCCCGAAAACATCGGGGCATAACTAAGGTTACTCTTGTAATTATAGATAAGGCTGAACAGATTCATATCCAGATTTGCCCGGATATAAGTACGGCAAGCCTGGCTCATATCCTTGTTTTTTACAAGTTTCTTTTGCACATCTTCATAATGCCTGAACAGATACTTTTTATATGCCTGCGGAGTCATCCCACAAATATCTGCATAAAAATCATCAGTTCCCGATAAGCTTTTCATTTCACCGAACCGCAGCAACTCGGTATTCAGACCGGCATAGTCTCCTTCAAACCAAACACGGCTATCCGTTACACCATCCCTTTTCCGGCTTAAAAGACGGCTTTGCGAATAGAATATTTCAGGCAGATTGATTGTGACATCCAGTTCTCCACCCGGAACGAGAAACAATTCTATTTTCGAACGGGATATCCACAGCGTAGCACCGCTCGGCAACAGCACCTCCGTCTCATAGCGGAACGTGCCATCCTCCGCTATCTTCAAGTCCTTACCGGTGAAATACATGAAGAACCAAGGCGAGTCATAGTAGCGTAACGTCACTCCATACTCTGGTTTATACCCCAATATCCGCCCCTTTATGACAGTCTTTCCCACATTCAGTTCCGGTCCGGGCAATGGCAAAACCTCATCCGGTTTCTTATTCCGCAAACGTTCGGGAATATCCACCCGAGGTTTCTCTCCGTTGAGCTGTATACCATAAATTATCCATCCTTCATCACTACCCGGCATCTCTACGAAATCAAAGCTCTCAGTATCCATCGGAAGCGGACTAAACTTCAAAACAGCAGCCATTTCACCGGAAGCGGGAATATGCGTCCACTCATCCCTGGCAAAACCGGTATTTCCCAAATATCCGTAATCCTTTCCGGATGCCCGCAACACAGCTGTCGAATCAATCCTGACCTTATCGCCCTGCATACCATAAAGCCTTACCGCCAGCCAGGTCGTATCTTTTCCAAGCGTCACTTGCTCCACTTCAATGCTACGCGTATTGCATGCCATGAAATAGGGTACCTCTACGATTTTCTTTGCCTGCAATCCGCAGCAAATACTTACCAGCAGCAAACAAACCAATCCGATATTTTTCATAAGCCAGAGTTATTAGAGTCTCAACAATCTCAGTCCCTTCCCTTTTCCACGTCTTGTATCAACTGCTTCAATTCTTCCAAGGATATATCCTCTTCCTTCACCAAAGACGACACTGCGCTGAGGTAGGAATTATTGAAATATTTACTGATAACGTTCTTCAGTGTCCGCTTGCGAAAATCCTCCTCGCTGACCACCGCATAATGGCTCAGGAATCCCTTATCCTCCAATCCCCTCACAATGGTGGACAAAGTATTGAAATGGGGTTTCGGCTCTTCATAGAATGCCAGCATTTCCTTCACAAACAAGGGTCCTTTTTCCCAGAAAAAGCCCATGATTTCTTCTTCTTTTGCAGTCAATCCTTTCATAACATTCTTTGTTTTCTGCAAATAACTAAATTATTTAGTTCAAAAACTAATTTCTCTCGTTAAATAAAACTAAAGCTTTTAGTTTATCCGGCAAACACCACTCTCCAACCATCTCCCGACAAGCAAAATACCTACTAATAGTGATTGCAGTTCTCGGATAAAAGCCGTTACTTTGCGCACGAATTAAAGAATTAAAAACAATAACATACAATGAATGAGCAACATAAGTACCGCTCCACGGACAAGATGAGTGACCTCATCTGTGACAATTACTCCTTATTAATGGTGATGAGCCGCTTCGGACTGTCATTAGGATTCGGAGACAAGAGCGTGAAGGACGTCTGCGAAGCGCAAGGCGTAGATTGCCCCACATTCCTCGCCGTAGCCAACTTTATCAGCGAAGAACAATACTCTTACAGCGGCAATGAAAGTGACTTTTCCATTCCCGCCCTTATGGATTATCTGAAGCGTGCCCACACGTATTTCCTCGACTTCAACCTGCCGGCCATCCGCCGCAAACTCATCGAAGCCATCGATTGTTCCAGTACAAACGATGTAGCCTACCTCATCCTGAAGTTCTTCGATGAATATGCCAAGGAGGTACGCCGCCACATGGAATATGAAAACCAGGCCGTATTCACCTATGTAGAGCAATTGCTCCAAGGCAGACTATCGGACGAATACAACATCGCCACTTTTGCCAGCAAACATAATCAGATAGACACCAAACTGAAAGAGCTGAAGAACATCATCATCAAATACTACCCGGAAAAGGAGAACAACAATCTCCTAAATGCGGTCTTGTTCGATATATTCAACTGCGAACAAGACCTTGCCACCCACTGCCAGGTAGAAGATTATATGTTTGTTCCCGCCGTAGCGCAAATAGAAAGGAAACTGAAAAATGAACAATAATACTTCTTTGAAGATTGTCATTGCAGAAACTTCGGTCATCATCCGGAGTGGTCTGACGGCTGTTTTGAAGCGTATTCCCAACTTGAATGCACACCCTATTGAGGTTTCTTCTCCGGAATCGCTGCAAAACTATATTCACATGCATCCGGCAGACATTATCATCATCAACCCCACTTTCGGTGGCTGGTTCGACCTGCCCGCCTTCAAGGCAGAACACGGAAAATCCGGCATCAAGTACATTGCTATGGTATGCTCCGTCATTGACAACAACATATTGAAGGAATATGACGAGAACTTCGCCATGTGCGATGACATAGATGTCATCACCTCCAAAATCAACCACTTGCTGCACACCGAGGAGGAAGAGGAAAAAGACAGCGAACAAGAAACCCTGAGCCAGCGCGAAAAAGAAATCATCACCTGCGTTGTGAAGGGCATGACCAACAAAGCCATCGCCGACAAACTCTACCTCTCCATTCATACTGTCATTACCCATCGCCGTAACATTGCACGCAAACTGCAGATACATTCTCCGGCAGGGCTTACCATCTACGCTATTGTGAACAAGCTGGTGGAATTGGGCGACATCAAGGACTCTCTATAAGGTTCTTCCGGCAACTGTTTCCCTACCCACTACGGCCTATAGGGAAAAAACGGATGAATCCCTTGCAAAAGTATTCTCCCCCATACGGGAAAAGGCCTCTGGCTATTGATTAAGGTTTATCTTGTGACTGGCGATATACATCTTTAGCGTAAAGATGTATATCTTCAGCATAGAGATGTGCATCTTCAGGCTGAAGACAAAGCTCATCCCCTATGTCAGCCCTCCCCATGCTATGGCTCAAGCAGTCTGACAAGTAGCCTTAACCAACCTTGCCCACAGTATCCGCCACGCCATACACAAATCCCCACTTCACGATATCACATCGGAAAGTGGGGATCCTTTTATCTTCATAAAAGTGGTTACGTAATTATGACTAACTAATTCATTCAAATCTGATGTTGCAAAGATAAGGCATCGGCAGACAGTGCGCAATCGCTCAAATTAGGTATAATGAAAAAAGCCAGTCATTATAAATAGGTAGAACCACCCGTAAATCAAGCATTGGCATAGCTATGCATTCCTCCAAGGATGTAGTTCACCCCAAAATAGGTCATCAGGACTGTCAGAAAGGCGACAATCATATAGATGTGGAAGAATAACGGCCTGCGGAAAATGCGTAGGCTGCGCGCATGGAACGCCGCTCCATAAACCATAAAGGTAATCAGCGCCCATACTTCCTTCGGGTCCCAAGCCCAATATCGCCCCCAAGAAGCATTGGCCCAAACCGCACCCAGAAAAATACCGGCTCCCAAAAAGAAAACGGCGGGATAAAGCAGCAATCGGCTGAGCAGCATCAACATCCGGGCTGAACGGCGAAGACACAATGCCAGTATGCCGTTCAGCATCATAAAGGCAAACAAAGCATAAGACATCATTATCAACGACACATGCGTACTGAGCCATGGAGAAACAAGCACGGGCATCAAGGGAGTGATTTGGGGATTCATCTGTCCCAAATAAGACACTAGCAAGGCAAAACCGGACAGCAAAAAGCCGAAAGGCACCATAAACGGGAAGCGCCGCCGAAACAGACAAGCCAGGAACAGCGCACACAATGCCATGAACTGCATCGTTTCGTATCCGTTGCCCAACGGTATTCGCCCACCGATGTACCACCTCAGGCCATACCCGAAGAGCTGAAAGAGAAACGCCGCATAAAGAGAAAACGGGAAAAAAGTATCTGCCAAACGCGAAGAGAAAGAGAGCGCTACAATCCTACCGGAAGAGTCTGACAATGCCGACGAACGACGCAGGCCGCGATACAGCAGACGGAAGAAAGCCAGCATCCCCACCGTAAGGTTGAACATGAACAGCAATTTACTGAAAGGAATACGGTTATACAGCAATTCGGCTTGTATTTTAGTATCGGAAACAGGCTCCACACTCCCGTCTTCCGGCAAAGGACGAATCAATGTACCATTTTGGAGCATCAAAATCAGTCCCACCTTTTCATCCGCCTCTACAATGGCCTTTTCCAGAGAAGTCATTTTCTGATGATGGTCTTGCTTCCCCTTCCAGAACTTCTGCAAGCGATACTTCTCACCGTCGAACAAATCAGCCAGACATGCATAGGGTGTCTCCAAATGAAGCAGGCGACGGAGTGCCTCGTTTTTGATATAAATCATCGGCTCATTCTGCCAAACTTCCGGACGCAGAAGCCATCCACCAATCACCTGCTCCGGCGTCATGCCTCCATAAGACGGTTTTCCCGTCAGTTTCAGTACAAAATCGCGCGCAAGGGTATTGAAAGGAACCACACGGTCATTATAAATCACCTGCTTACGGGCGAGACTATCCGCCTGCTTGCGTGCCAGTGCCGGAAGGCTTCTCTTCTGCGCATGTACCCCACTTCCCAGACACAGCAACAATAGAACAAACATTCCTCCCTTCTTCAACAACGGATGCCTCAGCAGCCTGCGGAACTCTCCACCCCGGCTGACCAGCATCCAGAGCATGGAGACACCTAACAAGAGGTATCCACTATAGGTAACCCCTATCCCCCACGGGTCATAATTCACTGTCAGCCAGCTCCCCTGCATATCCTCATCAAAGGAAGACTGATAAAAGCGGAACCCCTGCCGTGAAAGAATACGGTTCATGGAGACGGGCGTCTCACCGTGAATATAGCTGATATAATCTGCAGGAGCATCCGTACCCGGATAGTACTCAATCCGGAAACTGTCCAGACGTAAGGTGAACGGTAACTCTACAACCTGCCTGCCGTCTTGTTCCAAAAAGCAGTTCACCTCACTGCCGACAGTAAGATGCACATATCCTTTTCGGCCACAAAGAAACGTAGTCATGGCTCCCGCCAAAATCACGAGGAAGGAGCCATGCAACAACAACGTCGGGAGACGCCGCCACAACCGCTGTCTTACAAGCACAACAACAGTCATCGCAGCAAGGGCTCCCCACAAACAACAGAACCAAATCGTATGATAAACATGCTTTTCTACAAAATCCGTACTGTATGTCTGCTCTACAAACGTAGTTGCAGCAAGTAAGAGCAGCAAACAACCATAAACAGCTATGAGAAACTTTTTCAATTAAGAGCTATCAATTAAAAGTAAAAAATCAATATGGAGCAAACTCCTTGTTTTCTAAAGACTTGACTCACATACATTCCATCTCTATCAGCCAACCCGGAC
>OKTM01000577.1_pt1 | contig 15791 bp, 18 predicted proteins | sample 1606401 | NCBI WGS metagenome assembly OKTM01 (sample SAMEA3879583, study PRJEB24766) | human gut metagenome | biome: human-associated habitat; feature: feces | place: USA | collected 1985/1987 | reverse complement strand
TGGCCGGTCTTGATTTTTAAGACTGATTGTCAAAGAAACGCTTTAGAGTAACTAAGCACTGTTTGTGCAGAAAAAATTTGCGTCAGACGGATATTTATAGTTGACATAAAGTGTTAACTGTGTTACTCTATATTAGCGACAATTTGTGATTGGTTTTATTATTATGTACGTAAGCGAGGTGTAACTAAATGCGTAACCTGATTACTTTGGCTTGCACTGAGTGCAAACAGAGAAATTACCAAACCAACAAAAACAAAAAGAACGATCCTGATCGTATCGAGCTCAATAAATATTGCAAGTTCTGCAAAAAACACACTCTGCACAAAGAGACCAAATAATATTGGCTCGTGCGTAACCGGGTAGTAATAGCAAGGATGTGACAAGATGGCCGTTCCGGAAACTACAGACACTGAGAATAAGGGCTTTAGTATTACCACCTTTCTTAGTGAAACTAAAGTAGAATTAAAAAAGGTTACCTGGCCTACCAAACAAGAGCTTATTGCTAACACTATAGTGGTAATTATTGCAGTTGTTTTGTGCGCAGCTCTAATCTGGATTATTGATTCCATCTTTAGTATGTTATTCCGCATGATTTTGCAATAATGAGCTGTAAGGCTTAAGTAAGGAGGGAAGGGGAAGCGTTGCTTTCCGTTTATTCATGGAAGAAGAAAAGCAAGGAAAACATTGGTATGTAATCCATACCTATTCTGGCTACGAAAATAAAGTGCGCGCAAACCTGGAACGAAAAGTTCATTCCTTGGGTATGGAAAATGAAATTTTCCGTATTGAAATACCTACGGAAAAAGAGGTTGAAATCACTTCGGATGGCAAGAAAAAAGTTGTTGAGCATAAAGTTTTCCCAGGCTATGTACTGGTGGAAATGATTGTAAATGAGCGCAACTGGTATGCTGTCCGCAATACTGCAGGTGTAACTGGTTTCGTCGGTTCTGATTCTACCCATCCGACTCCGCTTACAGCTGAAGAAGTAAGGCAGATTATGCCTTCGATGGGTATGGAAGTTGAAGCAACTGAAAAACCCGTAAAAATTGATTTTCAGTTACATCAGAGAGTCCGCATCAAGACTGCGCCCTTCATGGATTTTGAAGGCACAATCAGTGAAATCAACGAAGAAAAGGGTAAACTGAAGGTACTCGTTGATATCATGGGACGCGAAACTCCTGTTGAAATTGACTTTACACAAGTTGAAGAAATTGAGTAAGGAGGTGTAATTAAATGCCGAAAAAAGTCGTTAAAATGGTAAAATTACAGGTACCGGCTGCTAAAGCTACTCCGGCTCCTCCGGTAGGTCCTGCACTTGGCCAGGCTGGTGTTAACATCATGGCCTTCGTTAAGGAATTTAACGCACGTACCGAGAAACAAGTTGGCCTCATCATTCCTGTTGAGATCACTGTATTCGAAGATCGTTCCTTTACTTTCGTAACCAAAACCCCTCCGGCTGCAGTTCTGCTGAAAAAAGCTGCTGGTCTGGAAAAGGCTTCTGGTGAACCTAACAAAAAGAAAGTTGCTAAACTGGGTCGTGACAAAGTTCGCGAAATCGCAGAAAGCAAAATGCAAGACCTCAATGCTGCAAACGTTGAAGCTGCTATGAGAATGGTAGAAGGCACTGCACGTAGCATGGGTATTGTAATCGAAGACTAATTTTAAGTAGTCTTCTCAATTTAGTGGGAGGCAAAAGCCGCTTGTACCACATAGGAGGATTTTATAACAATGGGCAAAAAGTATGATGACGCTTTGAAATTAATCGAAGCTGACAAATTCTACTCTCCGAAAGAAGCAGTAGCTCTGGTTAAGAAAACCGCTGCTACCAAATTCGACAGCACTGTTGAAGTTGCTTTCCGTCTGGGCGTTAACCCTAAATACCCTGATCAGCAAGTTCGTGGTGCACTGGTTCTGCCGAACGGCACTGGTAAATCCAAGACTGTTATGGTTTTTGCTAAAGGCCCCAAAGTTGCAGAAGCAGAAGCTGCCGGCGCAGATTTCGTTGGCGGTGAAGAATATGTTGATAAAATCAAGAACGGCTGGATGGCATTTGACGTGTGCATCGCAACCCCTGATATGATGGGTCTTGTTGGTCGTCTTGGTAAAATCCTTGGCCCTCGTGGTTTAATGCCTAACCCGAAGGTTGGTACCGTTACCATGGACGTAACCCGTGCCGTTAAGGAATCCAAAGCTGGTAAAATCGAGTATCGTACCGATAAATCCGGCAATGTACAAGCTCCTATCGGTAAAGCATCCTTTACTGAAGAGCAACTGTTACAAAACTACATGACTTTGGCTGATACCCTGGTTAAGGTTAAACCGGCTGGTGCTAAAGGTCAGTACATGAAAACTATCACCATGTCCTGCACCATGGGCCCTGGCGTTAAAGTTGACGTCCTGAAAGCTAATAGCGATAAATAATTGTAGTTTTACTTAATTTTACTAAATCAGAAGATAATCGGGCCATAGACAGCAGGTGCCACGTGCGTAAGTTTTAACTACGCCTGCCGAGGCTGGAGCGTGAAGATATATTAGACCTTCCGACCTCCGGCTACGGCCGAGAGGTCTTTTTGATTTAATAAAAACATCAAAAAAAGGAGGTGCAATCTAAATGGCAGTTATTAGACCTGAAAAAGTAGCTAAAGTTGCTGAAATTCAAGAGTTGCTTTCTAACTCCAAATGCACTATTTTAGTTGACTTCTGCGGTTTAACTGTTGCTCAGGATACCGAGCTGCGTCGCAAAATGCGTGAAGCTGGCGTTCACTACAATGTAGTTAAGAACACCCTGCTGCGTATTGCTGCAGAACAAGCTGGTATTGAAGGTCTGGAACCTTCTCTGGAGAAAAACACCGCTATCGCTGTTTCCCCGGAAGATCCTGTTGCAGTTGCAAAAATCGTTTGCGAATTCGCAAAAGAAAACAAAGAACTGAAAGTTAAAGTTGGCGTTCTTGATGGCAAAGTTATCGGTGCTGACGAAATCAAAGCACTGGCTTCTCTGCCGCCGAAAGAAGTTCTTATTGCCAAGATGCTGGGCAGCATGAATGCTCCTATCAGCGGTTTTGTCAATGTACTTCAAGGTACTATCCGCAATGTCGTATACGCTCTGGAAGCTGTACGCAAACAAAAAGAGTCCGCTTAATTTGCGGCATGCTGCATAAGGCAGCTTAAAAAATAAAAACTTACTTATTATTGGAGGTAACTATAATGAATAAAGATCAAATCATCGAAGCTATTGAATCCATGACCGTACTCGAGCTGTCCGAACTGGTTAAAGCTCTGGAAGAAAAATTCGGCGTATCCGCAGCTGCTCCGGTAGCTGTTGCTGCTGCTCCGGCTGCTGGCGGCGAAGCTGCTGCAGCTGAAAAAACTGAATTCGACGTAATCCTGACTTCCGCTGGCGCTTCCAAAATCGGCGTAATCAAAGCTGTTCGCGAAGCTACTGGCCTGGGCCTGAAAGAAGCTAAAGAGCTGGTTGACGGCGCTCCGAAAGCTATCAAAGAAAAAATCTCCAAAGCTGACGCTGACGCTCTGAAAGAGAAACTGGAAGCTGCTGGCGCAACTGTAGAAGTTAAATAATCTCGCTGCTACGCTAGTAGCACAATAGATTGTTGATTCGTCTGCAATCCGACTCCGATGCACTATATATAGTGTATCGGAGTTTTTTAATTTTGTGGATTGAGATCATTTTGGGATCACCTTTGAAAAATCATATTATGTCGTTTAGTTTTTGCACTGTTTCATTTTGCTTGTTTTGGTATATATGGGTATACACGTCTAATGTAATTTTTACACTAGAGTGTCCTAATCGTTCACTTATCTCTTTGATTGGAACATTAAGTTCATAAAGTAGTGAAGCATTAGAATGTCTAAGGTCATGTAAGCGTATTGTTTTTATGCCTGCTAATTTTGCACCTGATCGTAATGCTCGCCACATATTGTGTTTGTTCAACATAAGAAAAATTTGATCATTACGTGATATACCATCAAGTTTATTTACATATTGAGATAACATCGACATGATTTTTGATGGCATAGGAACAACTCGGATACTAGTTTGAGTCTTTGGAGATTGAATAATATTTTTCTTACCAATGCGCACTAGAGATTTGTTGATTCTTAATGTATTATTAATAAAATCTAAATCCTCAGGTGTTAGTGCAAGTAATTCTCCTAACCTTAATCCGGAGTAAAAAAGCGTATTGAAAGCAACTATGAGTGGTAAATCATCAATGTGTCTTTTAATACCAGCTGTTTTATTAGCTTCTTTATCGCTTAATGCTAAAATAAATCTTTTAAATTCGTCCTGTGTCCAATAGTCAATATGATTATTTCGCGCTTTTCCAATAGTATCTAGCAATTTTGCTGGGTTAGTTGTTAGATTACAGTATTTTTCCGCAAAATTAAACATTGATTTTAAGATATTGTTTGTTGTATATAAGTATGTACCAGAATAAGGTGGTGTATGTCTGAGCATTATATTTTGCCATGCAATTAATGTTTCTATTGTTATAGCATCAATTGTTAGATTTTCAAAATATGGCATAAAATGTTTATAAATCAGATATTTTTTATTTTCGATTGTCGTTATTTTTCTGCGTAACTCACAGTAGGTTAAGTATTTATCGACTAATTGACTAAATTTAAAATTACAACAATTAGCGTATTTTGCTTTAAAATCTAATTCATATTGTCTTGCCTCTTTTTTGCTTTTGAATCCTCTCTTGGTTTTATGTACATATTGCCCAAATGGAGTCTTTGCTCTAAACGATGCATACCACGTGTTATTATTATCCTTATAGACTGCCATGATTTAGCATCACACCTCGCTGACATCAAGCATCTTAAGCAAATAACGCCTATTGATTTTGCCACGGACGGTCAATTTGCCAGCCTTAGCCAGCCGTATATTGGCATCTCTAATGATTTTGTAAGCTGTGGGGCGCTTGACGCCAAGCAGGTCAACTACATCGTTTGCATTGAGTAAGTATTTTTCACTTTCAATCATTTTTATCACTCCCTTTTACAATCAGTTACATTGATTGTTACTGATAATATTATAACACTCAATTATATTGATTACAATATCAGAAACAAAAAAAGTGGAGCTTTTACTCCACTTTTTACTAACTTGTCTCTATTTATTTGTCGTTGGGCCTTTTATACCACGTATTTCTCAATTCATCTCCATCTTGAAAGTCGTATATCTGGTACAATGGGGGAATATATATAGTAGATGGTATAATATTTTCATTATCTTGGGTTATTCTTTCCGGGTTAAAGAGTATATAATTGAGCGCTTGGTCAATATACTCTAATTCTATGTCTACGTTTCTGAATCTAAAAGCAAAGGTTCCGGAGTTAAGCTTTTCTTTGAGCTTACTGAAGGCCGTATTTAGCTGCTCTTTAATCTTGGTATTATCGTTCAGCAGATATGGATGCAGAGCTGTCAATGTATTGCGATAGTGCATTAGAAAAACAATATTGGCTCTATCTTGCAAAGAAAAAAATTTAATCCTGTCCTCATAGTTCTGATAATAATCAGGAGCATATTGGATGAAGCGCATATTTTTGCTTATGGGAAAATCACGAATAATTTCCTCGAATCTTGGCATCGTATTTTCAGTATAGGGAACCTTACTTTGCCTGAATAGCCAGGAAATCTCAATAGCAAAGATCTCGGATAGTTTGTTTAACTTATCAAGAGCAACGTAGCATTGACCTTTTTCGATCATTGTGATGTTGCCGTTCGTCTTCATACCTAACATGTTTGCCAGCATTGCAGTAGATATTCTGTGGGCAGGGCGCAAGATGCTAAAGCGCATCGAAAAGTCTTTTAAAAATGTCATAATGATACACCTCAACGTATAATTGCGACGATATGCGATTAGTATCAAGATGAATAGACCTAGTTTTATCACTCAATATCATTGTAACATATTATAGAAGATTTTTCGATACGATATTTTAGGATTTGCGTATTAAGTGTGAGGGAGCTAATTGTAATGGGAAAGTATGTCACATTTGTTTCACAATTTTACATAACAATCAGCTTGACTGATTGTTAAACCTAGTGTATAATAAGACCATGCAGTGATTGCGTTGGCTGCATATTCCACCCTTCGGGGTGTGTGAGTTGAAATGAAAATCCATCTCTTGCTGGTGCAGTTGCTGATTTTCAGTTTGCTAATTTTTTCATCCTTCGCTGAAGGATGCTGTGTTGGAACAAAATCAAAATTATATCTTAACGCAACAAAAAAATTGAGTTTGGGATAAAGCCAATCTCACAAAATCAAAGAAGAGCAGGTATTGAGAAAATACTCAAATACCTGCTCTTCTTTAATTTTGTAATAAGCTAGTATAAATTTGCCTGAGCGTAAATCTCCCATAGTTTTCTGCTTAAAGGATGATTTTTGCAACAACTTCCAGATTGAAGCTATATATAAGTAGACTTGTGCTGTTAATGCATCTCAGCAACAGCCTCTTGTACTTGGCTTAAAATCTCCAAGTCCTTTTTATATTGTGTTCTTGTTCTGATATAACCAATGATATTCATAACAAGTCCAATAGGCGCAAATATCGTATAACCAATAACCCAACCGATAAAATATGCTACCGGACTTTTAACCATAGCTGTCGCATTATAAACCTGAGAACCGATGGACTGTGGTTTCTTGTTTCCACCAAGATTTATGATAATAGCTGCAATCAGGAAATATGCAAACATATCATATAAGCCATTGGCTTTGGTAAAATATTCAATTAAGCCCCATACGATGAACAGTGCACATAAACCAAGCTTAATTGCACGCTTTTTCAACCATTTCGACTCATAATCAACTATATTTTGTGCTTCATTCAGACTGCACCGTGGGCACATGGCTTGACCTGTACCATTGGCTGTTCTAAACAACGCATTTTCTTCGCAGGCATGGCACATTGCTACACCACATTTTGCACAATTAACTACTGCTTCTTCTTCATGATGAACATAACACTTCATAAAAAGTCACAACCTTTCTTTTATTTACGCAGAAGATTTTCTACGTTAAAATACTCTTCAACCCAAACCATCGGGATTAAAATCTTATTTCCTATAGTAACTGCTGGAATCTCTTTTTTCTTAATCAAATCGTATATGGTATAAGGTGTAACAACATTATCACCAAGATATTCACAAAATTGCTTCACTGTTAAAAACCGTGGTTTGGGTTTCTTGATTCTGCTTTGTTCTTTTTCTTTCATACAATACATCTTCCTTTAATTTCATAAATCAATTTGGTTTTATTGGATATTTTTTCTTATTGTATCTGCTAGGGTATTTTGATATAATTAGAAAAAGTCTTTTTATATCGGTTCTTTTGATTCTGTTCATTATATCGTGTTCATTTAAAACGAACTTCATGATTATTATTATACTCGTATTCTTGTTTTTGTCAAGTTTTTTGGAGGTCCTTTTATGCATTTTAACGAAGCAAACGAATTTCACATCCATAGAGATAGTTTTGAAGAATGTGCTTACAATAATTTTCGTTACAATTTCAAGACTATTCGCCAAGCACATCATCTTACCTTAGCTGATATGGCAGATATTCTTTGCCTACGCAGTCGCTCAACCTTATCAGAGTTAGAAAATGGCAATCATAGAAAAATGCTGGCCATAGACAGTATGATGCAATTAAGTAAAGTCTTTGCAGTTTCTCTAGATTGGTTATTTGGCTATACAACAAATCCATACTGTGAACCGCAAATAATGGATATAGAAGAAGCATTATTAGATATTTATACACGTTATGATCCATTGGGTTATATGGAAATACACGATGCAGAAGACATTGAAATCTGGCTGCCTAATGCATATCTTGATTATCAAACACGCAAGAAGACGTATTCGTTACCTGTACGTGCCAATATATGTTTTCTTTTTCATTGCGTGATGCTTAACGAACTTTATGACTTATTGCCATCTAGTTTACGTACGGAAAGATTAGAGCGTAATCTTACGGAAAAACAAATCGCTTATGTCAATGAACAAAAATTAATGTATGAATCCTGCATTTTCAACTTAGTGCGCGGAACAGAAATTAACGATATCTATAAATATAAGCGGGGATGTTACTTTACTGATTTACAGCAAACGTACATAAACGAACAATCATTAACACGATTGCTTCAGGGGAAAGAGAATGCTGTTGCGGTATTCGATATTACTAAAGAAGCTGATTAGTGATACAAAGTATATTTTTGTTTTTATGTTCAAAGGCTGGGTTTTGTCCCAGCCTCTTTCTTTTTGCAATCGTATATTATCCTTAGTGTGGTATAATATACCTAACTAAAGTAAAAATGTTAACTATAGTAAAGTCAAAAAATATTAATATATAGCTTGAAATATAATATGAAGTGTCAGCTTGTGTATATGTTAAGTTGTATACTGGTTATAACTAAATTTCTATGTGGAGGTTTTATTGTGACTGATATCAAGAAAATAGATGTGCTTTGGGATGATAATCCCGTTGATATAAGCGCAGAGGCGAATTTTATCTGGAGTATTGCCAATAAGCTGCGTGGTACATATATGCCGGACAAGTATGGTGATGTTATTATCCCCATGACGATTATCCGCCGTTTTGAGTGCGCTTTGGCAAAGACTAAGGCTGCTGTTGTAGCAAAATACAATGAGAACCCTAATTACCCTGCTAAGGCTATGTACAGGCTTTCCGGCTACCAGTTTTATAATGTCAGCGAATTCACTTTGCAGGAGCTGTGCAACGATGCCGACCACATTGCGGAAAACTTTAAGGCTTATATTCAGGGCTTTTCCGATAACATTAAGGATATTTTGAATAACCTCGACATGGAAACCCATATCAAGAAGATGGATGAAGGCGGTTGCCTGTTCAACACGGTCAAAGCCTTCTCTGAATTGGATTTGTCTGTTGAAAGCTTTGACAGCATTAAGATGGGTTATATCTTCGAGAATCTTATCGGCAGATTCTTCCAGAACGTTGATGCCGGTCAGTTTTACACCGGTCGTGATATTGTTAAGCTGGGTGTATCCTTGCTTGTTTCCGAAGGCTGCGACGATATTTTTGATGACCACAAGCTGATTACCATTTGTGACCAGGCAGCGGGAACCGGCGGTATGCTGAGCACGGCGTACAGCTATTTTAAGCATTATAATCCTACTGCCGATGTTAAGCTGTTCGGCGTGGAGTTTATGGGTGTTTCCTGGGCTGTTGGCATGGCGGAAATGCTTATTAAAGGTCAGGATGCAACGAACTTTGTACATGCGGATTCCTTTAAAGAGGATCCTTCCGCTGATACTAAGATGCGCTTTGTGCTGATGAATCCTCCGTTTGGTACTCCCTGGAGCGGTAAAGACGCAAAGGCAGGACAGGAAGAAGCAGTAAACAAGGAATACGCTAAGGAAAACAGCCGTTGGGGTGCAGGTTTACCCGGTGGTGGTGATTCGCAGATGTTGTTTTTACAGTCGGCCATTGCGAAACTTGATGAAAAGGTTGGCCGTGCTGCGATTATCGAAAACGGTTCGCCGCTTTTTACCGGCGGCACAGCGTCCGGCGAAAGCCAGATTCGCCGCTGGATTTTGGAGAACGATTTGCTTGAAGCGATTATTGCTATGCCTACGGATTTGTTTTACAACACCGGCATTGCCAGCTACTGGTGGATTATATCCAAAAACAAGCGCCCTGAGCGCAAGGGTTATGTGCAGCTGATAGATGCGACGAACATTTATCACAAGCTGCGTAAGCCTGTGGGTAACAAGAAAAACGAGTTCTCCCCTGAGGACAGAGCGCAGATTGCCAAGCTGTATACCGATTTCGACAAGGCTGACAGCGAGTACAGCAAGATTTTCAAGAACGAGGATTTCATGTACCGCGAGTATGCTGTTATGCAGCCTTTGCAGCGCAGCTATTCTATCACTGAGGCAAGTATTGAGCGTATGCTGCAGAAGGGTGCGCTGAAGGGCTTGTGGGATGAAGCTAAGGTTGCGGAATACGAGGAACAGGGCAATGCTTTGAGCGGTAAGGACGAAAACAAGCTAAAGGCTTTTTATGCTACGAAGCCTGTTTATGATGCAATTTTGGCTAAGCTGCAGGCGCATATTGCTGATGAAAAATGGCTGTCGCCTAAAGCTTTTACACCGGTGCTGACTGCTGTTCTTGGTGATGCGGCTGATAAAAAGACCTTTGAGAAAATCATGGACGGACTTTCCGTTATGGATAAGACTGCGGAAATCCAGCGCGATAAAAAGGGCAACATTATTTACGATAAGGAAACCAAAGATACAGAGCTTGTGAAGTACACCGAGGATATTGAAACCTATATGGCGCGTGAAGTACTGCCGCATATTCCTGATGCTAAGTGGTTCTGGGAAGAGAATTTGACGAAGAAGAAGCCTGTAATCAAAACCGGTGCGGAAATTCCCTTCACCCGTTACTTCTATAAATATCAGGCACCCAGACCGAGTGCGGAGCTGCTGGCTGAGTTTTTGGCAATCGACAAGGCTGTGAATGAGCGTGTTGCTCGTCTGCTGAAATGAGGTGATGGGAATGCGTGAAATGAAGGATAGCGGGATTGATATAGTTGGTGAAATTCCCAAAGGTTGGAAATTAGAACGTTTACGTTATTTATGTGATATTACCACTGGAAATCAAGATACACAGGATGCAGATCCTGATGGTGAATATGATTTTTATGTAAGATCGCCTAAAATTGAAAAAAGTACAAAATACTCTTTTGACGGAGAAGGAATTCTTATGGCAGGTGATGGTGCTGGTGCAGGGAGAATTTTTCATCATGCGTATGGCAAATATGCAGTCCATCAAAGAGTGTATATAATCAATAATATAAGAGAAATTGATTCAAGTTTTTTGTTCTACTATATTAGTAATGTTTTTCCAAAATTAATGGATAAAGGAAGCGCTCAATCTACAGTTCCTTCTGTAAGATTGCCTATGCTTTTAAATTTTACGCTTGCTTTGCCTGATAAAAAGAAACAAAATTTAATCTCTTCCTACCTCGACACCCAATGCTCCGAAATCGACGCGACCGCTGAAGATATCCAAAAGGAAATTTCTCTTTTGGAGGACTATAAGAAATCTGTTATCACCGAAGCGGTTACCAAAGGTCTGAATCCGGATGCAGAGATGAAGGACAGCGGGATTGAGTGGATTGGGGAGATTCCGAAGGATTGGGTTACTATTAGAATAGGAAATGTTTTTTCGTTAAGAAACGAAAGAAATTATTTACCAATGGAACAAGTACAGTTGTTATCGTTGTATTCTGGTAAAGGTGTTTTCCCTACAGGAGAGGAAGGAACAACTAATAGTGGCAATCATGCACAAACTGTTGCAGATTATAAAATAGTCAAGACAAATGATATTGTTGTTAATATTATTTTAGCTTGGATGGGTTCTTTAGGAATATCTAACTATAATGGTGTTGTTAGTCCTGCTTATGATGTTTATATTCCTAATGAAGAGAAGGTTGTTCCGCATTATTATCATTATGTTTTTAGAACTTCTGGTATAGCTAATGAATGTTATAGATATGGCAGAGGTATTATGATGATGCGGTGGAGAACTTATTCTTCCGAATTTAAAAGAATACATGTACCGTTTCCGCCTTTAGAAGAGCAACAGCAAATCGCTGACTACCTCGACTCCAAATGCTCCGAAATCGACACCCTTATAGCTGACAAAAAGCATCAGCTCGATATCCTGGCCGACTACAAAAAGTCCCTCATCTATGAGTACATCACCGGCAAGAAGGAGGTTCCTGTAAAAGATTTTTGACACTAATTATTTCCTGTGCTAAACTTTGAGTAAGAAGGAGCTTATTCAGCATGGTTAGTGAATCGAGGTGTTTACTTATGAAAAATACATTAAACACAGCTTTTTTAAGCAATAATGGAGAATATACTTTTTTTAAGTTTCGTGATCGAGTGATAACTTTCCTTACAGGGAAACGATTAGAAAAATATAAGAAAATTTTAGAATGGGATAATGGCTATATAGTTGTCCTCTGCAAGAATAAAAATGAGGATAAATTAGAAGAGGATTACATAGATTTATTGCCGATTTTGGATAATCTGTATATTGAACCTGAGGAGTTTCTTGCGCCAATAAAGGAGGTCGAAGTTCGTTATGACTGAAGCAAAAAAAATTGCTATAGCAGACGCCGCTGAAATGATTGTGGGCGGATATGCGTTTTTACGCAAAGACGATAACATAACTATTGTTAACTTAAACCGAGATGACGAGCATGTTATGGTCATTACTAAAGACGGGAAAATACTTGAAAGCAGTATGGAGCCTATTGAACAAGTTATAGCTTTGAAAAAATGGAAACAAAATGCTCAATTTATGGAGGATGAAATTGCCTAAATATTTTCTTGATAAAATTGCAGGATATTACCTTTATTATACAAAGCACTGTGTTATTGAATGTATGCATGCTCATGCTAGTGACAGAAAACTTACCGAAGGCGGTTCGGCAAAGTTTTTTGTTTTGGAAGATGGTTCTACAATTATACAAAACAGAGGAGTTCTCAATGATAGAGAAATTCTAAAGATTCAAAAGTTCATTAAATTGCACTATCTGGAAATGTATGAGAAGTGGGCAAAGGACAGTGAAAAAGGATTTTATGGTGAAAACAAATAAATGCCACAGACATAAGGGTGTATTGCTTTATGCAGCCTGAAGTTACTGGTACAAAGGAGATCCTTACGCATGAATAACATCCTTTCGGAAAAAGAATATCAGCGGTATATCATCGACCAGCTTGTAAAGCCGGAATGCGGGTACGTAGAAGCTCCGGCAGCGGAGTTCGACCGCCTTTTTGCGATGAACCGCAAGGCTCTGTTCGCTTTCCTTGAAGCAACTCAGCCGGAAAAGCTGCAGGCTTTGCGCAAAATCTACAAGGAAAAAACTGAAGACACCCTTGTTGCCTTTATCAATCAGCAGGAAACGAGGGCGAACGGCAGTCGTCTTGATGTGCTTAAGCATGGCATAGAGCTGGCCAACATTCATCTGGATTTGATGTATACGAAGCCTGCAACGACCTTCAACAAGGAACTCAACGCTTTGTACCATAAGAACATCTTTACCGTTTCCGAAGAGGTTTGGGCGAGCGATGATGAACGCATTGACCTGGTAATCTTTCTCAACGGCCTTGCAATCATCACTTTCGAACTGAAATGCAATGCTGCAGGACAGTCCTATCAGGACGCCATCTATCAGTATCGCATGCAGCGCAATCCTAAAGACCGTCTCTTTTTATGGAAGGCCGGTTCCTTGGTAAACTTCGCTATGGATTTGGAACAGGTTTATATGTGTACCAAGCTCAGCGGCAGCAGTACCTTCTTCCTGCCTTTCAATATGGGCTGTGGTGAAGGTATTCAGGTCGGTGCCGGTAATCCTGTGCTGGAAGATGAATACAGCGTGCATTATATGTGGGACGATATCCTGCAAAAGGACAGCCTGCTGGAAATTCTTGGCAAGTTCATGTTTATCGAGGTCAGCGAAAAAGAAGATGCCAACGGCAAGGTAAAGAAGAACGAAACGGTTATCTTCCCCCGCTATCATCAGCTTGATGTGCTGCGTAAGGTGCTTGCTGATGTTAAGGAGCATGGCAGCAGCCTGAACTATCTTCTGCAGCACAGCGCAGGCTCCGGCAAAACGAACGAGATTGCTTGGCTTGCACATCGTCTGGCGTCTTTGCATAGTGCAGATAATAAGATTATCTTTGATAACATCATCATCTGTACTGATCGCGTAGTAGTCGACAGACAGCTGCAGCAGGCAGTGCTTGGTATTGAGCACAAGGAAGGCCTTATCCGCGTTATGGACGACCAGTGCAATTCTACTGACCTTGCCAATGCGCTTGGCGGTAATACGAAGATTATTGCTACGACGATTCAGAAGTTCCCGTACATCGTGGATAGTGTCAAAGGCTTGAAAAACAAGCATTTTGCGGTAATCATCGACGAAGCGCATTCTTCTACCTCCGGCAAGAACATGGCAGCGATTACGAAATCGCTTGGCTCCGGTGAAGTGGAAACCGACGTTGACGTTGAAGATATTATTACTGATGAAATCCAGCGCAACGGCAAGCAGCCTAATGTGTCGATGTTTGCCTTTACCGCTACGCCGAAACCGACTACTCTGCAGCTTTTCGGCAGGGTAAATGAGCAGGGACAGTATGAAGCCTTTCATATTTACTCTATGAAGCAGGCTATCGAAGAAGGCTTTATTCTTTATGTGCTGCAGAACTATATCACCTACGATACGTTCTATCGCCTCAACAAAGAGATTGAAGATGATCCGGAAATGAAAACGAACGATGCCAAGCGCCAGATTGCTCGCTTCGTGCAGTTGCATGAAACCAATATCTCGCAACGCATTGAGGTTATCATCGAGCATTTCCGCCAGAACGTCATGCAGGAGCTTAACGGTCAGGCAAAGGCTATGGTCATTACGGAATCTCGTGCCGGTGCGGTAAAATATCGTCAGGCCTTTGAGGACTATATCAATCGCAAAGGTTATACAGGCCTGAAGGCATTGGTTGCTTTTTCTGGCAAGGTCACCATCGACGGCAAGGAATATACGGAAGTAGGCATGAACGGCATTGCTGAAAAGAACCTGCCTAAAGAGTTTGATAAGGACGAATATCAGGTGCTGCTGGTAGCTGATAAATATCAGACCGGCTTTGACCAGAAGAAGCTGTGCGCTATGTATGTGCTCAAAAAGCTGCGTGGCGTAAATGCGGTGCAGACGTTATCGCGCCTGAACCGTATTTGCCCGCCGTTTGACAAGAAAACTTTTGTCCTGGATTTTGCCAACGATTATGCGGATATCGAGAAGGCTTTTAGCAAATATTACACTGTGACTCTGCTGTCCAATAGCATTAACCCGCGTTCTATTTATGATATCAGCGCGAAAATCGACGGCTATTTCTTCCTTGATCCCGGCGATATAGAGGACTTTAATACGCTGCTGTACAAGGAAAAGGTTACTGCTGCTGACAAAAAGAAAATGACTTTCTTCCTGCAGAAGGCCAAAAACGTCATCGAAAAGAATAATGACGAGCAGACGCAGAAGGAAATCCATATGGCAATCCGCCATTTCATCCGCTGTTATGAGTTCTTGGTACAGGCAACCTGCTTCGAGGACGTAGATATTCATAAGAAATATAAGTTCTTGTCTTACTTGCAGACGTATCTGAAAGTACGCCATTCCGGTGGCGGTTTCGACTTGACTGGCAAAATTAAGGCAGACAATTTTGTGCAGAAAAAGAGCGGAGAGTTTGCAAATGTTAAGCATAAAGCTGATCCGATTGTCAGCCTCCCGTCCGCTGAAAGTCTGAATCTTACACCTGCAAAGATTGAGCGTCTGTCGCAGATTATTGCGGAAATCAACAGTAAAACCGGCAAAAACTACGACAATGACGTTGCAGTCAAGGCAATGCTGCAGATTAAGGATATCATGATGAAATCCGAAAAGCTGCGTGCCAGCGCTCAAAACAACACTGAAAGAGACTTTGAGTTTGTTTATTTCGACAATATTGATGATGCTTTGGTAGAAGGCTTGGAGCAGAACCAGGACTTCTTCAGCTTGCTTTTGGATAATGATGAGATTAAGCGTCAGGTGCTGGGAATTTTCGCCGGTGAGGTTTATCACGCACTTAAAGGCGATAAGCAAACTAAAATGCTGTATCCGGAGCCCGGCAGGCAGGAAGAGCTGCAGGCTGCCGATGGTGCTGCTGCGTATGG
>OKTM01000575.1_pt1 | contig 15874 bp, 10 predicted proteins | sample 1606401 | NCBI WGS metagenome assembly OKTM01 (sample SAMEA3879583, study PRJEB24766) | human gut metagenome | biome: human-associated habitat; feature: feces | place: USA | collected 1985/1987 | reverse complement strand
ACAGGCGCTTCCATCACCAGCCACGCACTTGGAGTTTCCATCGACAACTGGCTTCAGGCTTACAAGCCGTTCCTCAAAGCTGCCGCAGCCAATGCAGTGCAGCCATCAGAGGTGGAGAATGCAGTTGACTCACTCTGTGTTTCAGCAGATTCACTTGCAATCGCCAAATAATGAGGAGGAAATAAAATGAACGCAAAACTTAAAGAAACAATATTGAATCCGATTTTCAAGGGCAATCCTATCACTGTCCTCGTACTCGGTATCTGTTCCTCATTGGCTGTGACCGTACAGATGAAGGGAGCCTTCGTAATGGGTCTTTCCGTCATCGTAGTTACAGCACTTTCGAACTTTATCGTATCTCTGATGAGGAATTCCATTCCTAACAGAGTCCGTATCATCGTACAGCTCGTGGTTGTATCGCTGATGGTAATTCTCGTGGACCAGTTCCTCAAGGCTTATGCATACAGCATTGAGACTCAACTCTCTGTATATGTGGGACTTATCATCACCAACTGTATCGTCATGGGCCGTATCGAGGCTTTCGGTCTCGGCAACAAGCCGATTCCGTCACTTCTCGATGGTCTTGCAAACGGAGCCGGATACGCTATGATTCTTCTTATCGTGGCATTCTTCCGTGAACTGCTCGGTTCAGGAACCCTCTTCGGATTCAGGGTAATCCCGCAGTGCTTCTACGATGCAGGTTATATGAACAACGGACTTGTGATTCTTCCTCCTGTAGCACTCATCCTGCTCGGATGTATCGTATGGGTACAGAGAAGCATCCAGAAAGATCTTCAGGAGAAATAACAACTAACACGCAAGTAATATGGAATATATAAGCTTATTCGTAAAGTCAATTTTCGTTGACAATATGATTTTTGCATACTTCCTCGGTATGTGCTCATACCTGGCAGTATCTAAAAATGTGAAGACAGCTTCCGGACTTGGTGCGGCTGTTATCTTTGTGCTCCTGGTCACATTGCCTATCAACTACCTCCTGAACACTTACGTGCTCAGCCCTGGTGCATTGAGCTGGCTCAGTCCAAGCCTCGCAGGCGTTGACCTCAGCTTCTTGAGTTTCATCACATTCATCGCGGTCATCGCCGCTATCGTACAGCTCGTAGAGATGGTTGTCGAGAAATTCGCACCTACACTCTACTCAGAGCTCGGTATCTTCCTGCCTCTTATCGCAGTGAACTGCGCCATCCTCGGAGGTGCGCTCTTCATGCAGCAGAAAGATTTCGTCAATGTCGGTGAAGCAACCGTTTATGCTCTCGGCTCAGGTATCGGCTGGTTCCTCGCTATCGTGACACTCGCCGCCATCAGAGAGAAGATGTCATACTCGAATGTGCCTGCACCTCTCAAGGGTATCGGTATCACATTCATCACCGTAGGTCTTATGGCCATGGCATTCATGACATTTATGGGTATTTCACTTTAATAGGAGACTTGAAAGATGAATGAAATTACTCTTACAATTATAGCCTCAGTAGCAACTATCACAGTGGTTACGCTGATTCTGGTAGTCCTGCTGCTGTGGGTCAAGACAAAACTGACCCCAAGCGGTACAGTCAAGATTGACATCAACGGAGGAAACAAAGTGCTCGACGTCGCTCCAGGCAACTCGCTCATGGGCGCTCTTGCAGAAGAGAAGATTTTCCTCCCGTCAGCCTGCGGTGGCAAGGCCAACTGCGGACAGTGTAAAGTCAGAGTCCTCGAAGGCGGCGGAAACATCCTCCCTACCGAAACAGGATTCTTCAACAGAAAACAGATCAAGGACAACTGGAGACTCGGTTGCCAGGTCAAGGTCAAGGAAGACCTCAAGATCGAGGTTCCGGAGTCAGTGCTCAGCGTCAAGAAAGTGGAGTGCGAAGTCATTTCCAACCACAACGTGGCTACCTTCATCAAGGAATTCACTGTCAAGCTGCCTGAGGGTGTTCACCTCGATTTCAAATCAGGAGAGTACATCCAGATTGATATTCCTCAGGGAACATTCAATTTCAGCGACATTGACGTAGATCCTGAGTACAAGGCAGACTGGGAGCGCTACAAGTTCTTCGACCTCAAGTGCGTGAACCCTGAGCCGACCATGAGAGCATACTCTATGGCCTCTTATCCTGCAGAGGGCGACATCATCAAACTGAATGTCCGTATCGCAACTCCTCCATTTGACAGGACAGCGCCTAAGGGAAGCAACAAACTCCTCCCTGTAAACCCTGGTATCGGTTCTTCATATATCTACACACGTCACCCAGGTGACAAGGTTATGATTTCCGGTCCGTTCGGAGAGTTCCTTCTTCCTAAGGATGATCCTGATTCACAGGAATATATATTTGTCGGCGGTGGCGCAGGTATGGCTCCTCTCAGAAGCCACATCATGCACCTGTTCAAGACTCTCAAGACCAAGAAGCAGGTCAACTTCTTCTACGGTGCGCGTAGCCTGAAAGAGGCATTCTACCTCGAGGACTATGCTGAAATCGAGAAAGAGTTCCCTAACTTCCACTTCCATCTGGCTCTCGACCGTCCGGATCCGGCAGCTGATGAAGCAGGAGTAAAATATGTTGCAGGTTTCGTACACAATGTTATGTACGAGACATACCTCAAGGAGCATGACACACCGGAAGACATCAAATACTTCATGTGCGGACCTCCTATGATGGTCAAATCTGTCAACACATTGCTCGACAGTCTCGGAGTTCCTCCTGAGAATGTTCTTTATGACAATTTCGGCGGTTAACAAGCCTGAAAATAATTTTTGAAAGCGACTGGCGTCTGTCCAGCCGCTTTTTTGTGTTTTTATGTCACAAATTTGCAATCGAAAAAAGGCATTTAAAACAAATTTTAAAGTTTAAAAATCGTAAAAATCTGCATTTGAGACGCATAAAATGGTGATTTTTTTAAAAACATCCTAATATATTTGCAGCCGGAAACGATAACAACTGCAACTCATGAAAATGAAAAATCACATAAAAAAAGACCGGCTGCATATTCATAATATTGTCGCCTTTAACTTGACCATCTACTATATTTCGGCCGTTCTGGCCGTAACCTTGCTTTTGTTGCCGGTCTTTTATTCTTGCACATCGACTGCACCTGAAACTGCCGGGACTGAGAGGAATGACAGAGAGGAAAAAACCGAACTGACATTCAAGACAGACAAGGCAGTCAAAGGGTACATTGACATACTGTACTTCAACGATGACAGACTCCGAAAGCTTGATTCCTATATGCGGGCGGAACTTGGCGGAAGCGGGAGGACAGAATCCGCTTCGAGAGCAGGGAAAAAGATACTGGTAACGATTGCCAATTCCCCGCTGAACGCGGAGGAATACCGTAAAGTGCTCGCCTATGACGACCTGCAGAATCTGTATGCCGAGCTGAAGTCAGAGAACCCTGACGCACCAGTGATGTATGCTGAAAACAGGGTCAATGCTGGATATGAAAGGGAATGTGAGATAGCACTCACTCCCCTGCTTGCCCGTATTACGCTGAACAGCATCAGCTGCGATTTTCACGGAAGGCCATATGAGGGAAAGTCTCTCGAAGACGTATGTGTCTATCTTACTGATGTCTGCGGGCGGTTTCCGGTGAGCGGGAAAGCCCCGACCATACCCGAGAGCATATTGAACGCAGGAAAACTGGAACCGTCTGACACGGCCGGATTCGCTTTCGGAAATCTTATATGCAGCAGAAGAATGGGAAACATCGGAGAGACAGTACGGTTCCCGGAGACGGAACTGTTCTGCTACCAGAATGAAATCAGTCAGGAGGGGCTCGGTGCAGGTTTCACCAAGCTTGTGATAGAAGGGACATTGGACGGAGAACGGACTTGGTACCCGATAGAAATCAACAGGGGGCAATGGTGCAACACGCCTGACAGTGCCGGCGTCCAGGCAGGGAAAGACTACATATTCGACATAACATTGACACGACGGGGTGTGAGTTCACCTGATATTGCGATAAACATCACTACCGTGAATTGCAAGTTCAGCGTCAAGCCGTGGACAATAAAGGATGAAAAGACCATAACATATTGACAGTCATGCGATACGCGAAGATATTATCAGTTCTGATATTGGCACTGCTCAGCGGATGCCGTAAAGAGATATCCCCGGCATCGACAGTAGTGTCGGTGAACATAGCCGTTACGCCTGCGACAAGGACGGACGACCCGGATGAAGTCAAGATTTCCGACCTCAACATCTTCATTTTTGATGCTGGAGGACACCTTGAAGAATCAGCCTATATCGATTCTAACATGAACGGTGACGGTGCCAGATACCGCTTTTCTTGGATCGGGCAGACCGACTGCCGGGTATTTGCCTGCGCGAATCTGGGATTCCGGATTACCGGCATCCGCTCAGTCGGAGACTTGGAGCAATACCGTTACCACCTGTCCTACCCGGACGAATACAGCAGAGGGCTGCCGATGACTGGAGAAAGCGGCATTGTGCACATTGACGACAAGGTCAATGACATCGATATAAATCTCGTGAGCATGATGGCTAAGGTAACCCTCTGCATTGACCGCACCAGACTTGGAAAGAACGTCAAGTTCAATGTCAAAAGCGTACAAGTGGGCGGCTGCCCCAAATCTGCCTGTCTGTTCTCGCAAAGCAAGGTGAGCGGGGGCAATGATGTGTTCGCATCAGGATATTGTAAAAGCTATGGTGAGGCAGATGACTTGAACATTGACAGGAGCGGTGGTGTAAGCCGTGAGGTAAGCGTGTATATGCTTGAAAACATGCAGGGCAGATTGCTTCCGGAGGCCAAGACGGAGAAGGACAAGGTTCTGGATATGGCAGATGCTGTGGCAGGACTATGCTCATATATCGAGATTCAGGCAGAGTACCGTTCAGACTCATTGTACACCGGTCCAGGAGAATATCTTAAATACAGGTTTTATCTGGGAGACTCCCCGTCTGATTTCGATGTCCAGCGGAACTGTCATTACCATATACGGGTAAGCCCTTCAGGGAGCGGTCTCGAGGAGGACAGCTGGAGAATCGACAAGAGCAGTCTTTTACCATACGGAAAAGCATCCATACATCTCCATCCCGGCAATTATGTAGAAGGAAAAGTCGGCTCTGACCTGCACATATGGGCTGAGATAGAGCCGAAAGGGTCAAGGCTGTCATTTGGAGAAGAAGAGCTGGAATATGACAAAAGCCGTGGCATATATGACTACACTATGGACAAAGACGGACACGGAGTAACCCTGCACTTGAAAAAGCCTGGAAGCGGCATCCTGTATATTGAAGGCGGGGCACCTGCGAGCGCTGCCGAAATGGTAGTTGTCACTGTCCTGGACAGCCTCCGGACAGAGAACGATCAGGTACGGTTCAGTGCCTCCGTCGTAAAATCCCCGTCACCGTCCGGGAATGATGCAAGTCCTGCCGACTTCAGCCTTTCCGCCTGTCTCGGAACAGAAGGCGCAGCACGTACCGACTATATGTGGAACATGAAAGTAGTGAAAAGCGATGGAGGATGGAGCAGTTCCACACCCCTCTACTGGATGAATGACACAGACATACGGTTCTATGCGTTTTCGCCATACCCTTCACCCGACAATGGGATCAGTCCGTTCCCGGCAGGCGGGGCGCCTTCGCTGCAATTCTCAGCCAAAACCAGGGCAGAGGAACAGATTGACCTTTTTGCGGCGAATGATGTGCAGAGGGAAGGAACAGTACAACTCGCTTTCAACCACATACTTACCGCCATACGATTCCGGAAGGGAGAAACATTCAGCGAAGATGCTGCGATTACTGGAATATCCCTGTCCGGCATCCGAGGAGACGGTATATACAATATTGAAAATGGGGAATGGTCAGGACTTTCTTCTGAAAGGACATTTACGATGTCTGATCCCTCACTTGCTTTCATGCTGCCGCCTCAGGAGTTCGGACGCGGTTCCAAAGCCTGTCTGAACATAACAGTCACGGAAAACGGAGATTCTGAAACAGGGAGCATTCCGCTTGAAGGCCACAAGTGGGAAAAAGGCAAACTGACCACATACTCCATATCCTACAGCGGAGGACATTTTTCAGTAAACACCACTGAGAATCTGTTCACTTCGGGGGATATCACCATCAATGAAACAAATGAAGACAATACCATCAATGAATTCTGATACTATGAAGACTATTGACCGCTATCCGATTATTCTATTGTTCTCAGCCGCCACATTGTGCTTCGCCTGCAATAAAGAGGCCGGAGAACTTAATGTATCCGATGATTTGGAGTTCATCGCCACACACATGGAATACGCTGAATGCAAGACACTTATGGGAGACAGGACTAAAGATGGACAATATCCGCTGCTTTGGTCAAGAGGAGACAGAATCATCATCTCCTCTTCATCTTCAGTCCCTGCCTCATCTTACTTCGTCACGGAAGATGAGGGGGCAGGAAGCGCCAAATTCGTGTATGACAAGAGCGTTTCAGGAAATGCCAAAGCGAAGAAAGCAGAAGAATGGCAGGCATTCTACCCTGCCTCAGGATATTCCTTTGCCGACGGAAAGCATGTCCTGTCGCTTAAATCCATTCAGGAATATTCCGAGTCAGGATTCGGAAACGGATCAATGCCGATGGCAGCATCTTCCACCACGAAAGAGCTGTCGTTCAAGAACTTGTGCGGCATCTGCAGGCTCAGGATGAGCTCGTTGAAAAAAGACGCTTATGTCAATGAAATAAAGCTTAAAGCCGACAAGGACCTGTACGGCAGCCTGTCCTGCACATCTGCATCCGGCACCTGGATGATGGGGAAAGATGGAGGCAATGTGCTGACACTCAACTGTGGAAGCGGTGTAAAACTCAGTTCAGAGCCGAAAGATTTCTGCATTGTGCTTCCTCCTGAAAGCATAGGCGAACTGAAAATACAGCTGTCTCTTGTTTCCGATGGAACAGATGCGGGCAAAAAGATATATTCCCTTCCGGGCAGCATAGACATTGAACGGTCAGGTATCCTGAACATTGACCTGGACCTTGCACAGTTCAGATCATCCGGCATTGACGACATCATCCGCGAGAATGACGAGTCTGCGATAGCCGGTCTTGAGTACAGATTCGAGACGGACAGAAGCAGAGTGGAGTCATTCAGAGACGGGGGTAACGGGAAGATAAACATAACCAGCCTTTCTTCAAGCACATTCAGCGACGGGTCGGGCAAAGACCGGAACGTGTCATGGAAAATGGACTTCAGCATTGACAAGGGCGCGACCTGGAATGCGGAAACGCCTGAAATGTTCGATTCGTTCGTTCTGTCCGGCGATGGCAATTCAGTTGAATACGATATCCCGGAATTCGATACGGACCGCGAATGTCTGGTGAGATTCACACAGGAAGAGTCAGGAAAGACACAGACTGTAAGGGTAATGCAGCTCAGCAATGCCATTATTGCGGAGTATCTTGTTGCTGACCCGAGCCTGGAAGTACCGATATGTACCTCTCATCTGGACAATCTCAAGGGGATCCTATATGATGACGGCACTGAAATCAGTTTTGAGTATGATAAATATTCAAGTCCCTATAAGAGCTTTTATCACAGATTCCAAACGGAGGGCAAGCACAAAGCGATTCTATGGCTGAACCATGATGCCAAGACACTGGACCGTCTGATGCAGGACAACAGGTATATGGAAACCCACAAATACCTTATAGGAATAGACCTTTCACATCTGAATCCGCTTCCGTTTACAAGTATGGACTGCACATTCGACAATTGCTGGAAACTCGCATATGTAATCTTTCCGGAGAAGAAACTGAACACTGTCAATCTGGTCAACATCCATAAGATGTTCTATGACTGCTCTTCTCTCATCCATCTGGATATAAACAAACTGGAGACTTCGGCAGTAAAGGACATGTCCTATCTGTTCGGATGGGACACAAACCTGACCACAATAGCCCTTGACGGTTTCCGAACGGATTCCGCCGAGAACATGGAGTCCATGTTCAGCTTCTGCAGAAATCTGGAAGCACTGGACGTGACAGGATTTGACACGCGCAATGTCAAGGACATGAACAACATGTTTGGCGGATGTGAGACTATCACATCGCTGGATGTTTCCGGATTCAAGACGGACAATGTCACCAGTATGGGAGCGATGTTCAATGGCTGCAAGCAGCTCAGGTCACTTGACGTCTCGAATTTCTCGACAGAAAAAGTCACAAACTTGAGCTACATGTTCTCAAGTTGCAAAGAACTCACACAGCTTGATTTGAGAAACTTCAACACCGATGCTTCACTCTATTTTTCCGGCATGTTCAATGACTGCATCAAGCTTGAATCACTGGACATAAGCAGTTTCCGTACAGACAAGGCAACTACCATGAGCTACATGTTCTATAACTGCAAGAAGCTGAACTCTTTGGATATTTCCAGATTCAGGACGCCTCTTGTCAAGAGTATGGATTTCATGTTTGCCCGTTGTGGAGCCGAGGTTCTGGACTTGTCCGGATTTGATTTTTCAAATCTTGAAAACGGACGTGAGATGTTCCACAACTGCTTCAACGTAAGAGAACTTGCAATCGAAAACATGATATCACCGAAACTCAAGAGCTGTTACTATATGTTCGCGAATTGCGACGCGCTCAAATCTCTGACTATCAGAAAATTCAAATGCGGACCTGACTGCATGCTGCATTCAATGTTTGAACGCTGTTATTCTCTCGAGTCCTTTGTCTCGGAAGATTTCGACGCAAGCGGGGCAAAAGACATAAGCTATCTGTTTCTCGAATGCTCAAAGCTGAAGACTCTGGATCTGAGCGGATTCCATACGGAAAGCGCTACTGATATGCAGATGATGTTCCAAGGATGCACTTCACTGGAAAGTATAGACGTGTCATCTTTCTGCACCACGAATGTAGAAAAAATATACTCCATGTTCAGCAATACCCGCGTGGTGGACCTTGATTTGAGCAGTTTCAACTTCAGCAAGGTGACGGACATGACCTTTATGTTAGCCAGCTGCATAAATCTGAAAACTCTCCGGATGGATATGACCGGCATCAAGGACGGTATCTCAATGAGCAGGCTGTTCTACAGTGTACCGGCAGGCCTTACGCTATATGCGAAAGACAATGTCGTCCCCGCGGACATCCAATCACAACTTCCTTCATACACTAATATCATAAGCTACTGATGAAGAGACTATTATCACAATTTGCCATAGCTCTGCTCCTTCCAGGATGCAGACAAACGGAAACCACACTGGAGGAGTCATCAATGATGTTTTCTGCAGGAATCTGTCTTCCCGCAAGCACGACTAAAGTCTGTCCGGATATGAACTCAGTCGGTGATATTCCAGTATATTGGGAAACAGGTGACAGAATCAGGATTATGGATGACAGAGGCGAAAGCATCTATATCACAGAGGATTCCGGAACAGCTTCAGCACGGTTCGCTTTCGACAAGTCCTTAGAAGGGAACCGTCGCTTGAATGCGTCTGACAGTTATCTTGGATTCTATCCTGACAGGAATTGGCTTCAAGGTGTGTTCACCATGCCGGAAGAGCAGCGTAACGACAAGCCGCTGTATCCGATGGCCGCACATTCTACAGGCAACTCATTGGAGTTTTCCGGTATCTGCAGCATTGTGAGACTGCGGTTGCACTGCATTGACAAGACTGGCAAGCCTGCGGCCATAAGAAACATAAGTGCCGGAGCATATAGGGATATAGGCGGGATTACCGGACAGATGGGCGCTGACGGTGTCATTACTTGGGAAAGCACTAAAAGTGACGGATTAAAGATTGGCCGGCCTCTAAAGTTGAAGTGTGCGTATGACAGCGCAGATGAGAGAACCAGCACGGAAGAGAGCAGAGGCTACGCGGCTACTGGCGCACCGGTGGCCGGAAGCGGGACAGGTGAGGAGGAAAACTATTATATAGTAATTCCGCCACTTGATTATGAAGGACTTGCATTTCAGATAGAGTCGGACTCCGGCTGGTACGTTTACGCCGTTCCTGGGAACACTGCCCTGCTGCCGAACCGGATATACACATGGAATCTCCCGATGGAGGCATTTGACAGATACGATGAGCCAGTGCTTGCGGAAGGAAAGGTCTTGCCACCTCTGACGGATATCAGTTACAGGTTGGCATGTGCGCAAGACAGCATTGCCATAACCTCGTCAAACCAGTCTGGTGAGATTGACGTCTCGAGCATAAAATACAGGAAATACTCTGACGGACAAGAGTTTACCTCAACAATAGGGTTCTCCGTAGATATCAGTTCCGATGACGGAGCCACGTACCATAAAGAAGCGACAGGGATTGCAGTCACTACGGACAGCACATTCCAGAGCATTAGCTATGAGATCAGCAGCGCCAAGTGCAGTTACATTGTAAGACTCACGCAGTTCATAAGCGGCAAACGCCTGTATCTCAGATTCTCAAGCGGTTAACACTTCATCTTCTTGAGATACTTGGCAGTGTAGGTGCGGCCTTTGGCGGCGAGGTCTTCCGGCGTGCCCTGGAATACGACTTCACCTCCGAAGTCACCGGCGTCAGGACCGAGTTCTATTACCCAGTCGGCCGCTTTGATCACATCCATATTGTGCTCCACAACCACTACGGAGTGGCCTTTCGCCAAAAGAGCATCGAATGACTTGAGCAATTTCTCCACATCGAAGAAGTGCAGGCCTGTGGTAGGCTCATCGAATATGAACATTATTTTCTTGGCAGACTGCTTGTCGGAGGTATCGTTCATCGAGAGGAAATATGCCAATTTGATACGTTGGCTTTCACCGCCTGACAATGTGCTGCTGCTCTGACCGAGTTTTATATAGGAGAGGCCGACGTCCACGAGAGGCTGAAGTTTCTTGGCAATGCTTTTCGCCGCGGCCTCCTTCTGCGCACCGAAGAACGCTATGGCCTCGTCCACGCTCATATTCAGGATATCGTCGATATTCTTTCCACCGTACCTCACTTCCAGGATTTCAGGCTTGAACCGTTTGCCGCCACAAGCCTCGCAAACCATTGTCACATCAGCCATAAACTGCATTCCGATATGGACAAACCCTTCACCCTGGCACTCCGAGCATCGTCCGCCGTCCTGATTGAATGAGAAATATGACGGCGTGAAGCCATTGACCTTGGCGAACTGCTGCTCGCTCATCAGTTTCCTGATGTCGTCATACACCTTCAGATAGGTGACGGCATTGGAACGGGAACTCTTCCCTATCGGGTTCTGGTCCACATATTCGATCGATGAAATCCGGTCCAGATTGCCGGTGAGATGACGGAATATGCCCGGCTGCTGACCCGTCTGGTTCAGATGCCTGTACACGGCAGGATAGAGCACATCGCCGACAAGCGAAGACTTGCCGCTACCGCTGACACCGGACACTACAGTAAGCACCCCGAGAGGGAACTTGACATTGATATCCTTCAGATTGTGCTCCATGGCGCCCTCCACGCCGACATAATATGTCCACGGACGTTTGGCCCGGAGAGGCATCTTGCGGCGGCCTGTTATGTACTGCAACGTCATTGACGCGGAAATCTGCTCCTCGGTCAGGTTATCGTCCACAGGTCCGCGGAACACGACCTCACCGCCATTGACCCCGGCCAAAGGTCCCATATCGATCAGCATATCGGCCGCGCGGATAATCTCCTCGTCATGCTCCACGACGACTACGGTATTGCCGATGTCACGGAGACGCTTGATGACGCTTATGAGCCTATCGGTATCTCTCGGATGCAGGCCGATGCTCGGTTCATCGAGAATATACATTGACCCGACCAGAGAACTGCCGAGCGCGGTAACCAGATTGATACGCTGGCTTTCACCGCCGGACAGCGAATTGCTGAGGCGGTTCAGGGTGAGGTATCCCAGTCCTACGTCGAGCAGGAAACGGATGCGGTTGTTGATTTCGGTGAGCAGGCGTTTGCCCACTTCCGCCTCGTGGGCGGTGAGTGTCAGCGTGTCGAAGAATTTCTTCAGTTCGGTGACGGGCAGGTCTACCAGATCCGAAATGGCCCGTCCGCCCACTTTCACATATCCGGCTTCGGGGCGCAGGCGCGTGCCGTGGCATTGGGGACAGATCGTTTTGCCCCGGTAGCGTGCCAACATGACGCGGTTCTGTATCTTGTATTGGTCTTTCTCCAACATCTTGAAGAAGTTGTCGATGCAGATTTCCTCTTCGGGCGATGAAGCACCGGTCTTTCCGTGCCATAAATAATCCTTTTGCTCCCGCGTCAACTTGTAATAAGGCTCGAAGATGGGGAAGTCGGCCTTCTGCGCCCGGCGGCAGAACTCCGTTTTCCATTCGCCCATCTTTTCTCCGCGCCAGCAGACCACGGCTCCGTCGTACACGCTCAGGGCCGAGTTGGGGATGACCAACTTTTCGTCGATGCCGATGACGCGGCCGAACCCTTCGCATACGGGGCAGGCACCGACCGGCGAGTTGAACGCGAATAAATTGTCCGATGGTTCTTCAAACGTGATACCGTCCGCCTCGAAGCGCGTGGAGAAAGTGTGCAGGATGCCCGACGGAACGATGCGCAACATACATTGCCCGTTCCCCTCATAAAAAGCGGTTTCGGCCGAGTCGGTCAGTCGGGAGATGGCATCTTTGCTGTCGTCGCAACTCATGCGGTCGATGAGCAGATGGATGGTGCGGTGTTCGCCTTTCGACGGTTCCGAGGCCAGTTCCAGCATGAAGTCCTCTATGCGCACGACCTCGCCGTCTACTTCGATGCGCGAGAAACCCTGCTTGAAGTCGCTGTCCAGTTGCTCTTGAAGGGTACGCCCTTCACGCACCTGCAACGGGGCGAGTACGGTGAAGCGCGTGCCTTTGGAATAGGAGAGCATGCACTGCACTACGTCTTCCGTGGTGTTTTTTTTCACCTCCTGTCCGCTCACGGGGGAGAAAGTGCGCCCGATACGGGCATACAACAGGCGCAGGTATTCGTAAATCTCGGTGGAAGTCCCTACGGTGGAACGGGGATTACGGCTGCTTACCTTCTGCTCGATGGCGATGGCGGGCGGGATGCCTTTGATGTAATCGCATTCCGGTTTGCTCATTCGTCCGAGAAATTGCCGGGCGTAAGCCGACAGGCTTTCCACGTAGCGTCGCTGTCCTTCGGCGTAGAGCGTGTCGAACGCCAGCGAAGACTTGCCCGAACCGGACAGGCCGGTGATGACAATCAGTTTGTTGCGTGGAATGTCCAGATCGATGTTCTTCAGGTTGTTCACCCTCGCCCCCTTGATATGTATGTAGTCGTTCATCAGTTGTTTTCGTTAATTGTCCTTATGTTTGCAAAGTTAGTCAATGTTTGGCAAACGCATGATGGATTTTTATTGTATTTTTGCACGGAAATAACGTGTATGATGAATAAAAAATCACTTTTGCTTTTGATGATGTGGCTTTGCAGCTTTGCGCTTCAGGCCCAGTTGTCGCCCAAACGGGAGTTTCGCGGCGCATGGATACAGTGTGTGAACTATCAGTTTATGGGGTTGGGTACGGCAGAGATGCAGCGTACGCTGACGTACCAGTTGAATGAACTGCAAAAGTGCGGTATCAATGCCATCCTGTTTCAGGTACGACCCGAGTTCGACGCGCTTTATGCCAGCAGCTTCGAGCCGTGGAGCCGTTATCTGACCGGACAGCAGGGCACGCCGCCTTCTCCCTACTGGGATCCGTTGCAGTGGATGATAGCCCAATGTCATGCACGGGGCATGGAACTGCATGCCTGGATCAATCCCTACCGGGCCAAAACGAAAGGTACGAAGGAGCTGGCCGCCACACATGATTACAGAAAGCATCCTGAGCGGTATTTCTGGTATGGCGAACAACTGATTATGGATCCGGGGATGCCCGAGAACCGGGACTATATCTGCAACGTCGTGACGGACATACTGTTGCGTTATGACGTGGATGGCATTCATATCGACGATTACTTTTATCCTTATCCCATTAAGGGAAAGGATTTCCCTGACGATGCAAGTTTTGCACGTTTTGGCGGAGGTTTCAGCAATAAAGGAGACTGGCGCCGGAGCAACGTGAATGTGCTGATTAAGAAACTGCATGAAACAATTCGTGAAATCAAGCCGTGGGTGAAGTTCGGGGTTTCTCCGTTTGGCATTTACCGGAATGAAAGCAGTGACCCGCTTGGCAGTAAGACCAAAGGCCTGCAAAACTACGATGACCTTTATGCGGACGTGTTGCTGTGGGCCCGTGAAGGTTGGATAGACTATAATATTCCGCAGATTTATTGGCATATAGGACATCCGGTTGCCGACTATGAGACACTGGTGAAGTGGTGGGCCAGGAATACGGAAAACCGCCCCTTGTTTATCGGCCAGTCCGTGATGAACACCGTGCAGAATGCCGACCCCAAGAACCCGTCGATAAATCAGCTTCCTCGCAAAATGGCCTTGCAACGGGCCTATCAGACCATCGGTGGCAGTTGCCAGTGGCCTGCCAGTGCGGTTGTAGAGAATGCAGGCAAGTATCGCGATGCCTTGATTGCCGAATATCATAAGTATCCGGCGCTACCTCCCGTTTTCGATTTCATGGATAACGAAGCCCCGGCAAAGGTACGTAAGATGAAACCGGTGTGGACGGAAGACGGATATATTCTTTTCTGGACAGCTCCCAAGTATAAAGAGGAAATGAACCGTGCCGTCCAATATGTGGTCTATTGCTTTAATGACAAAGAGAAAGTGAATATAGATGACCCTTCCCATATTGTAGCCATCACGCGCGATAATTTCTATAAACTTCCTTATGAAGACGGAAAGACAAAGTACCGCTATGTGGTGACAGCCTTGGACCGTCTGCATAATGAATCGAAATCCGTTGGAAAGAAGATTAAACTTTAAAAATTAGGGATTAAGGATTAGGGATTAATCATTAACGTTTAATCCTTAATCCCTAATCCCTAATAAAGTATCAATCCTGCTATTCCACAAGCTACAATCATTCCTATCGGGTTCAGTTTATATATCTTTGTGCCTATAAATGCCACGAGGAAGATGAGGCAGCTGATGACGAAGGAATATATGTCTTCTTTGGGAGAACTGAAGTTTTCCGAATTCATCAATACCAGCGCGGCTGAGGCCAGCAGACCGACCACTGCCGGGCGGAGCCCACTGAATACCGCTTCCACGGAAGGATGTTTCTGGTATTTCAGAAAGAATTTGCTGATGGTCAGCATCAGTAGGAAAGAAGGAAGCACCACGGCAAACGTAGCAATAATAGAACCTAAAATACCATAGCTTGTACCGTAGCAATCAGCTATCGTAGTATAACCCACATAAGTTGCCGAATTGATTCCTATCGGACCGGGTGTCATCTGGCTGATTGCCACAATATCAGTAAATTCCTGCGCTGTAAGCCAACCGTAACGGGTAACTACTTCACCTTGTATCATAGACAACATGGCATATCCGCCACCAAAGCCGAAAAGCCCAATCTTAAAGAATGTATAGAATAACTGTAAGAAAACCATGATTAGTAATTAATGATAAATGGTTAGTGATTAATGTTGCTATCCTTTTTAATTCTTTAATTTTTAATTCTTCGGACGTTGAAAACGTCCGAAGCAGTATCCTCCTACACCTGCCGCAATGATAATCCAGATGGGAGAGAAGCCCAACAGCCAGATGAGCAGTGCTGAAACCACCGGTATCCATATGTTGTATCGGTTTATCCGGGCCGATTTAGCCATGCTGAATGTAGGGGCTGCAATCAATGCAACCACTGCCGGGCGAATACCTTTGAATATACGTTCCACAATGGTGTTGTCCTTGAAGTTGTGAAAGAACAACGCTATGGCGAGGATGATGAGAAACGAAGGAAGTATGGTTCCCAATGCAGTGATTATGCTCCCTCGTATTCCCCGTAGCCGGTACCCTATAAAAATGG
>OKTM01000569.1_pt1 | contig 16021 bp, 15 predicted proteins | sample 1606401 | NCBI WGS metagenome assembly OKTM01 (sample SAMEA3879583, study PRJEB24766) | human gut metagenome | biome: human-associated habitat; feature: feces | place: USA | collected 1985/1987 | reverse complement strand
TTTTGTAAAAATATAAGAAATAAGTAAAAAATATTCAGAATCAATAAAAATATGATACAATTAAACAAAAAACTTAACAAGGAGACAACTATGGAGAAGGATTATTATTTGGGATTAGATATGGGAAGTGCATCTGTTGGTTGGGCGGTTACGGATGATCAATACCATATTTTGCGTGCACATGGAAAAGCTTTGTGGGGAACCAGGCTGTTTGAGTCTGCAAATACAGCTGAAGATCGAAGAATCAATCGTACAGCTCGAAGAAGATTAAAAAGAAGAAATCAGAGAATTGAATGGCTTCAGGAAATTTTTGCAGAAGAAATTGCTGAGAAAGATTCGGGATTTTTCAGACGAATGAAAGAAAGCCGATACTGGGCAGAAGATAAAAGAGATGAAAACGGGAATTGTCCGGAAATGCCGTATTTATTATTTATAGATAAAGAGTTTACGGATAAAGAATATCATGAAAAATTTCCGACAATCTATCATTTGAGAAAATATCTAATGACTACAGAAGAAACACCGGATATTCGACTGGTTTATCTGGCATTCCATCATATGATGAAACATAGAGGACATTTTCTGTTAAATGGGAGTATTGAAGAGATAAGAGAATTCAGAACGACGTTAGATCAGTTTCTTGAAGTGGTAAGAAACGAAGAAATGGGATTTGACGGAGAAATTACGGAAGAAACTTATCATGATATAGAAAAGATATTGAAAAATGTTAACTTAACAAGGTCGGCTAAAAAAACAACACTTATTAAATTGCTTAAGGTTACACGTGTAAAAGAAAAGGAGCTGTTGGCTCTGATATCAGGATGTACCGTAAAGTTAAGCAATATTTTTAACGATAAATCTTTGGATGAAACGGAAAGACCGAAAATTTCCTTTGCGGATGCAGGTTTTGATGATTATGAGGTTGAGGTACAAAATAATCTGAATGAGAGATATTATATTATTGAAAGCGCAAAAGCTGTATACGACTGGGCAGCACTTGCAGATATTCTGGATAAATATTCTTCTATTTCGGAAGCAAAAGTCGCTTTATATGAAAAACATCATAAAGACTTACAGCATTTAAAAAAAATAGTGAAAGAAGATATTTCAATAGAAGCATACAAAGAGATATTTACAGACACAAGTGGAAAATATAAAAATTATTGTGCGTATATAGGAACTGTAAATATAAACGGAAAAAAGAAAGACTTTGAAGGAAAAAAATGCACGAAGGAAGATTTTTATGCATATCTGAAAAAGAGTGTAATTGAACGTATAAATGATTCTGAGAAAACAGATTGGTTGAAGAAAGAATTAGAAACCGGAAATTTTTTGCTGAAGCAATCAACAGGAGCAAATAGTGTCATTCCTTACCAGATACACTTATATGAGTTGAATGCAATTATAACTAATTTGCAGGAACGGATTCCGTTGTTGAAAAGAGAAGGAGATAAAATTCGCCAGATTTTCACCTTCAGAGTGCCTTATTATGTAGGACCTCTAAATGGAATTTCGATAGATGGAAAAAAGACAAATTGGGTAAAAAGAAAAGAAGGAAAAATTTACCCGTGGAACTTTGATGATATTGTGGATGAGGAGGTCAGTGCGGAAAGATTTATCCGCCGGATGACAAATAAATGCACATATCTTATTCATGAAGATGTGCTTCCGAAGTATTCACTTTTATATAGTAAATTTGAAGTGTTAAATGAGCTTAATAATGTCCGTCTGAATGGCGAATTATTATCAGTAGAATTAAAACAGAAAATATATGAAGAAGTATTTCAGAGATATCGGAAAGTTACTCAAAAAAAGTTTAAGAGATATTTACTGATAGAAGGAAAAATCGATGAAAATACAGTTATCACAGGAATCGATGGAGATTTTAAAGGTTCACTGACTGCTTATCATGACTTTAAAGAAAAACTGACAGATGTGCATTTGAGTGAAAGAGAAAAAGAAGAAATCATTTTAAATGTTACATTGTTTGGTGATGCACGTTCACTGTTAAGAAAACGAATTGGAAAAATATGTCCACAGCTGACAGATAAGCAAAAAGAAAGTTTAAGTAATTTATCATATCGAGGATGGGGAAGATTATCAAAAAAATTTTTAAATGGAATTGCAATTTCGGTACAAGGAGAGGAAGAGTGGACGATTATAAAAACACTCTGGGGAACTCAGGATAATCTTTCTCAGTTACTGAGCGCTAAATATACATTTAGAAATGAGGTAGAAAAAGAGAATGGACAATTAGAAAGTAAAGAAATTTCATATGAGACAATAAAAGAATTGAATATTTCTCCGTCTGTAAAACGCCAGGTATGGCAAGCACTGTTGATTGTAAAAGAAATCTGCAAAATACAGAAAACGTTGCCAAAGAGAGTTTTTGTGGAAGTGGCAAAGGAAAAAACGAATAGTGGAAGAACAGAATCCAGAAAAAAGAGACTACTGGATCTTTACAAATACTGTAGTAAATATGAAAAAGAACTGTATGATGAAAATCTGCAGAGTAAACTGGAAAAATGTCAGGAAGCTGATTTAAGAAGTGACAGGTTATTTTTGTATTATACACAAATGGGAAGATGTATGTATACTGGACTGCCGATAGATTTGGATGAATTGTGGAATAATCAAAAATATGATATAGATCATATTTATCCCCAGTCGAAAACTATGGATGATAGTATTGACAATCGTGTGCTTGTAAAAAGAATTCTGAATTTGGAAAAGACGGACGTGTATCCAATTCAGGCTGACATCCGGGAAAAATGTAGGGGATTTTGGAAAGCATTAAAAAATGCCGGATTTATTTCAGAGGAGAAATATAAACGTCTGACACGTGCTACAGAATTTGAGCCAGCAGAGCTGGCAGGCTTTATTTCCAGACAGCTGGTAGAAAACCGACAGACGACAAAGGTTGTAGCCAGTATATTGAAACAGGCTATGCCGGATACAGAAATCGTCTATGTGAAGGCTCGAACAGTTTCTGAATTTCGACATAAATTTAATTTTATTAAGGTAAGAGATATGAATGATCTACATCATGCTAAAGATGCTTATCTTAATATAGTTGTTGGAAATACTTATCTGGTAAAATTTACAAAAAGCCCGGTGAATTTTATTGAAAATCATTCAAACAGAAGCTATAACCTTAAGAAACTGTTTACGTATGGCGAAGTAGAAAGAAATGGAGAAATTGCCTGGATTTCTGGAGAGAATGGTACGATTGGAACTGTCCGGAACATTATGAAAAAGAATAATATTCTGGTTACACGCAGAGTCCATGAGGCTACAGGTGGATTATTCGATCAGCAGCTCATGAAGAAAGGAAAAGGACAAGTGCCGGTTAAAGGCAGTGATGAGAGACTGTGTGATATTGAGAAATATGGCGGATATAATAAAGAAGCGGGTGCTTACTTTGTATTAGTAGAATCGGATGAAAAGAAAGGAAAGAAAAAGAGAACAATTGAATACGTGCCCATTCGGCTGAAAAAGCAGTTGGAAAATAACAGGAAAGCATTGGAAAATTATCTTCAAGAGCAAAGGAAATTAATTAATCCGATAGTGTTACTTGATAAAATTAAAATAGATTCTTTGTTCCAGGTTGGTGGATTTTTTATGTGGTTATCAGGTAGAACAGGTAATCAGTTACTTTTTAAATGTGCAAATCAATTGATACTTTCAACAGAAGATGAAGCAACTTTAAAGAAAGTAGTTAAATTTGTGAATCGAAGAAAAGAAAATAAAGAAATTAAGATTTACGAATCGGATAAATTGAATGAAGAGATGTTAGGACAATTGTATAATACTTTTTTGTACAAGCTACAGAATTCAGTTTATGGTAATAGATTAGGAGAGCAGGCAAAAACGTTATCTTCTAAAAAAGAGAAGTTTGATGAACTGCAGATAGAAGAGAAATGTGTTGTACTTTATGAAATTTTACATATGTTTCAGTGTCAAAGTGTAGCGTCAGACTTGAAGCTAATTGAAGGCCCCGGAAAAGCGGGAATTTTAGTATTAAACAGTAATATAACAAAATGTAAAAATATTTGCGTGATCAATCAGTCACCAACAGGTATTTACGAGAAGGTGATTGATCTGCAGAAATTATGAGTTGGCGGATTGTTGTTATTTCCAAACGTGCAAAACTGGATTATCAGTTAGGATATATGGTAGTACGAAATGAAGAAGTGACAAAAATTCATCTTGGAGAAATATCTACAGTTTTGATTGAATCCACAGCAGTGTCAATTACCACCAGTTTATTGGCCGAACTGACAAAAAAGAAGATTAAGGTGATTTTCTGTGATGAAAAAAGAAATCCGTCTTCAGAACTGATTGGATATTATGGAAGCCATGATACCAGTAATAAAGTTCGTAAGCAGATTCAATGGAATTGTAGTATTAAAGATGTAGTATGGACAGAAATTGTAACAGAAAAAATACGAAAGCAAAAAGAACTGTTGGAATATCTGGGAAAGGAGGAATCGGGAGTACTGCAGTCGTATTTAAATGAGATTTGTTGGAAGGATGAGACGAATAGAGAAGGACATGCAGCAAAAGTATATTTTAATGCACTATTTGGACTTTCATTTACCAGAACAGAAGATAGTTTAGTGAATGCGGCATTAAATTATGGATATAGTATTATTCTATCTGCTTTTACAAGGGAAATTGTTGCAGGAGGCTATATCACACAGTTGGGATTGTTCCATGATAATATGTTTAATCAGTTTAATTTTGCTTCAGATCTGATGGAACCATTTCGCATTTTGGTTGACCGTGAGGTGGTAAATATGTCTATGACGGAATTTGCTCAGGATGAAAAAATGCGCCTTGTGGATATCTTAAATCAGGAAGTTGTGATAGATGGAAAAAAGCAATATGTAAATAATGCGATAAAAATTTACTGTAAAAGCGTGTTTGATGCATTAAATGAGAATGACAGTGCTTTGATCCGATTTTACAAATTTGAGTTATAGATTTATGAGAGTATTGGTATTTTTTGACCTTCCGGTGGGTACATCAGAACAACGACGTGAATACACTAAATTTCGAAAATTTTTACTTAAAAATGGATTTTTGATGTTACAGGAATCTGTGTATTGCAAAATTGCATTAAATGGAACCGTGGTAAAGAGTATTGTAGACAGTGTTCATAAAAATAGTCCACCGGAAGGTTTGGTTCAATTATTGTCTGTAACAGAGAAGCAGTATTCAAAAATGGATTTGATAGTTGGGGAAGTAAAGTCAGAGGTTTTGGATAGTGATGAAAGGTTGGTGATTTTATGAAACTTGCTTATGTGGATATGGAGAACGTGATAGAATTGGATTATAGAAAAGCAACAGAGTGGATCATTGAATCACCAGCTCTTTTTCAGAAATATGTACATCTTCTGAATTTACAGGTAGAAGGTGAAGAGAGGGGATTTGTTTTATCAGATGATGATATAATTCTTGATATTTCAAAATATGTGGAAATAGTTGTGAATCCCTTTGCCTTAGACTTTGAAGATCGCAGGATTCAGAAAAAATTGTATTTACAGCTTCAGAAAACAGCATATGGAGAAGAGATGTTCATAGATACGCAGAAGCTGAATGCTGATTTACAAAGTTATATTTTTCGTCTGGAAAGTATTTGTGGGTATGATATTGAAATAGACACAGCTATGGATGTTCAACAGTTGTTTAAGGCATTGGGAGTAAAGATGGAAGGAGGAGAGTATGATTTTTCTGAGAAGCTTGCACAGTATATGAAACTTATGTCAGAGCTAATGGGAAAGAAAGTGCTTGTTTTTATAAATATAAGATCTTATCTTGAAAATGAACAGATTCAGGAATTGATAAAAATGCTGTATATAATGAAATTTCATTATTATTTATTGAAAATATACAAAGAGACTTTTTAGAAATGAAAAAATATTATATAATTGACAAAGATGGATGTGAAGTCTATTGATTAAAATAGTTTGAATACTATAATGTATGTGCGTGTGAGGCACTTCATTTTTGAATTTGAGGTTTGAGAATGATGTAAAAACGTATAGTATTCAAACAGATGACGATAAAGACGCAAGCCTCATGAAGTTTGAGAATGATGTAAAAACGTATAGTATTCAAACTCAGAGCTTCAATCTTGCCTTTGACAACAGGGTTGAGAATGATGTAAAAACGTATAGTATTCAAACTGAAGGCGAGGACAGAGTAGTAGGATTTAAGTTTGAGAATGATGTAAAAACGTATAGTATTCAAACAGCAACTTAATCAGGTCCAGCAGATGGCAGGTTTGAGAATGATGTAAAAACGTATAGTATTCAAACGCGGAGATGCTGATTCGTGGACAGGAAGCGGTTTGAGAATGATGTAAAAACGTATAGTATTCAAACTACAAACCAGTTCTCCGTCTTCGTCCATGTGTTTGAGAATGATGTAAAAACGTACAGTATTCAAACTGATATCGAGGAACTTCCGCAGTACACGGTGTTTGAGAATGATGTAAAAACGTATAGTATTCAAACAAAAAAGAGGCCCTGTATGTTGTGAGAATGTGATCCTTACAGAAAAATATGCAGGTAAAAAAATGCCTGACAGAAATATCTGTCAGGCACCGGAAGCATAAAACAGGGGATCCGGAAATCCAGGATTGTATTGTACAGCTTTTACAGCGATTTCAGCACTTTAACAAGCCGTGAATTATCCTCCGGCATCATAATACAGAATCGTACAAATTCTCCGTCCAGGCACTGGAAGGAAGAACAGTCACGGATCATCATGCCTTGTCTGATGCAGGCTTCAAAGACGTCATAGGAGGTCAGTCCGTTTTTCAGGATCCGGAGCAGGATAAAGTTTGCATAGGCGGGATAGATTTTGTAGGTGTCTGTATCCCTCAGTTCCCGGATCATCCGGTCGCGTTCGGAAAGGATCAGATTTCTGGTTTCTTTAATATAATCTTCATCCTGCAGCATGATCTCTCCTGCAAAGGCACCAAGGCTGTTAAGTGACCATGGTGTCTGTTTTTCGCGCATTTTTGCAAGAAAGTCCATATTTCCGGTGATGCCGTAGCCTAGGCGCATTCCGGGAGCAGCGAAGAATTTGGATACGCCGCGGAGTACCATGAGATTGGTGAATTCCCGTGTCAGCGGAACTGCGGTGATGGCGTTGATATCCGGGGCAAATTCCACGTAGGTTTCGTCGATCATCACGAAGATATTTTTTTCAGCACAGAAACCGATAAGTCTGCGAAGCTCTTCCTGGGTGATGGCAGAGGAGGTCGGATTGTTGGGGTTGCAGAGAATGAGAAAATCATAGCCCTGCTCCAGCTTCCGGCAGAGATCCGGAATGTCCGGCTCGAAATCATTGCTTTCCTGAAGGTGGTAGTATTCCTGGGTACTTCCGGAGAAAGAGAGCTCTCTGGAGTATTCAGAATAGGTAGGTCCAAGGATCAGAGTGTGCTTCGGGGCACGCTCCTGGATCAGAAGGGAGATCAGCTCACTGGAGCCGTTTCCCGGAAGGATGAAATCAGCGGGAATATTGCAGTAGCTGGAAATCGTATTCCGAAGGGATGTGTATTCTCTGTCCGGGTAGGAGGAAAGGATATCCACGTGTTCTGCAATGGCTCTGCCGGCTTTTTGGGAAAGTCCCAGAGGATTGACATTTGCACCGAATTTGACGATGTTTTCTTTTTTCAGATTGTAGTAGCTGCAGATCTTTTCTATATCGCTTCCGTGAAAAACGGGTTTGGTATCCATTTTTGTCACCTCACATTTTTGTTTTTTTCGTAAAAAATTTATATCCAGTATACACCAGAATCCAGGACAAAAAAAGACGGGATAAAAAGTTTCTGTATTTTTTTCGAATAGGATATTACTGAAAATTGCTTTCTGGAAATGTATGGGAATATTTGATACAATGAGCAGGTAGCGAATGCGGATTGTGAATATCCATGCTGTTTGTCAATGCGGATCGTGAATATCCACATTTTTCCCGGGACGGGTAAGTTTTCAGGGAGAAACAGCAGGAAAGGAAACAGAAAATATGAATACAGAAGAGAAAAAGATCGCAGTGATCGGAATTGGTGGTGTTGGTGGTTACATAGCCGGGCTACTGGCGAAGGCGTATCCGCATGTGACGATGGTTGCACGTGGCGCCAGAGCAGAGAGCATCCGGAAAAAAGGCCTGGTGCTCCACAGTGATTATAAGGGTGAGATCGTGGCAAAGCCGGAGCGGGTAGTGCCAATTCAGGATATGGGACAGCAGGATTACATTTTTATCTGTGTAAAAAATTATTCTCTGGCTGAGGTGTGCGAAAGTATCCGGGACATGGTCACGGATGACACAGTGATCATTCCTGTGATGAATGGTGTGGACCCGGGAGAAAACATCCGCCGTCTGGTTGGTAAGGGAACGGTTGTGGATTCGCTGATCTATACGGTGGCTTTTGCCAATGAGGATTTTTCCATTTCCCAGCAGGATACGTTTACGTGGCTTTGTATTGGAATCAAAGATGCGGATGAACGGCAGCAGAAGAAAGTTGCAGAAGTGGCAGGGATCCTGAAAGGTGCGGATATTGACTATAAGGATCAGGGGGATATCGAGGTGGAAATCTGGAGAAAGTATATCCTCAACTGTGCCTTTAATGTGATGACTGCTTTTTATGATAATACCATCGGGGAGCTCCGCGGAGATCCGGTGAAAGCGCAGCAGTATGAGAAGCTTGTATGGGAAGCTGCCAGTGTAGGTCAGGCAAAGGGTGTTGCGCTGACGGATGAGCACATCAATGAGGTGATCCATAAATTCCGCCATGTACATGCAGATAATGCAACCAGCTCCCTGCAGAGGGATTTTCGCATCCGGAGAAAACAGACGGAGCTGGAAACCTTCAGCGGTTATATTGTGAAAGAAGCGAAGAGACTTGGTGTTTCCATTCCGCTTTCCGAAAAAATATATCAGGGACTTATAGAAATAGCAGAAAAATTCTGACCGAAAAGGGTGAGTTTTTCTGGTGGAATCCTGTATGCTCTGGTACAATGGGGATATAAAAAATCCTGTATCGCAGGCTGAAAGGTTATCTGGGATATCGGAAGGGAGGAAAAGAGATGAAGAAAGTATTTTTGGCTGTTATTGCAGTGATCGTGGTCCTTGCCGGAGGACTTATGCTCAGTTACAACGGGCTTGCCGGAGGTAAAGAAGCTGTGGAAACTGCAGAGGCTGATGTGGATACCATGCTGCAGAGACGTGCAGATCTGATCCCGAATCTCGTCAGCACGGTAAAAAGCTACACGAAGCATGAGACGGAGGTTGTTGACAGGGTTCTGGCGGCGAGGGACCAGCTGATGAATGCGGATACTGTGGAAGAGAAATCTGAGGCAGATCAGCAGATGGACAGTGCACTTTCCGGTCTGAAGGTTGTGGTGGAAAATTATCCGGAACTGAAAAGCAATACTACTTATGTGGGTCTGATGGATGAACTGTCCGGAAGCGAAAACCGGATCTCTGTAGCGAGAAAAGATTATAATGAGGCTGTGAAAGCTTATAACACAAGGCTTGTGAAATTCCCAGGGAATGTATTTGGTTCCATGCTTGGCTTTGAGAAGGCGTCATATTTTGAAGCCGATGATTCAGCAGCAGATACGCCGGATGTAGGGGATATGCTGGCAGAGTGATAAGATCAGACCATTGTTCTGATGAAATGAAAGAACGGATAGAGGGAGAATATCCTATGAAAAAATGGATCGGACGGATGGCTGTGCTGCTGGCTTTTGTATTGACGCTGTCCGGAAGTACGCTGGCAGCTTTCGGGGAGATCCCGTCTGCCACAAAAGAATTCTATGTTAATGATTATGCAGGGATTTTCAGCGATACCTGGAAGGAAGAGCTTTGCAAGGCTGGTGAGCAGCTGTATGAGGATACCACAGCGCAGCTGGTTGTCCTTACCGTGGATACCACCGATGGGGAAGACATCAGTGATTATGCAGTGGAAACCGGCCGCAAATGGGGAATTGGTTCAAAGAAGAAAAATAATGGTGTCCTGATCGTCCTTTCGGTTTCGGACCGTAAAGTCTGGGTATCTGTTGGCTATGGTCTTGAGGGAAAGCTGCCTGATTCAAAGACCGGACGACTTCTGGATGAATATGCAGTTCCTTCCTATAAAGACAATCAGTTTGAAAAAGGTACCGTGGAGCTTTATTATGCACTGCTAAATGAAATTCGTGAGGAATACGGCCTGGAGAAGATAACAGCTCCCAGGTATGAGAAGGTGCAGCAGGATGTGGACGACGATGAGGATGAGGGAACTGTCTGGGAGATCGCGCTGGGGCTTGTGATGATCGTTTTGCTCATGGTGGGCGCATATCTGCTGTGCGTGATGCTGCCTGTATTTCTTATCGTAACTATGGTTCTGATTCTGAAGGGCCTGATAATGAAATTGTCGGGAAAGGATACCGCAGACTACTGGAAAAAGAATTTCAGCCGTATGAATGTACTGCACCGGCTCTTTAATTCCCTGTTTCCGCTGAGCTGGATCCTGGGAAGAGGGGGAAAAAGCAGCGGCGGAAGTTCCGGTAATGACGATGACAGAGATGATGATTATGACAGCTACGACAGCGGAAGCTCCGGAGACGGAGGAAGCTTCGGCGGTGGCGGTGCAGGCAGGGATTTCTAGTGGTGCCGGCATGAATCGCCGGTTCTCTTGTACAGCACAGGCGGAGCTTTCTAATGCTCTTGACAAAATTTCTCAACTTTGCTACAATGACGAAAATCAATTCCGTGAGGGAGTAATTCGCGTGTAGACGTGGTTTGTCAACATACTGGTGCATGCACCTGGCAAATCTTAAAGAATGAGACTCATGTATATTTTATTTCTGTTACAGAGATAGAGTATACGTGGGTCTTTTTTTATGGCTCCAGAGCGGATGAATATGCAAAGGAGAAGAAAAATGCTGTTATTTATGAAAGTGCTTTTTACCCAGTTTATTGCGGAAATGGGTGACAAAACACAGCTGATGCTGGTGGCAATGACTTCCAGGTTCAAGCTGAAGGATATTTTGCTTGGAACCGGTGTTGCTGTCCTGGTGCTCAACGGACTGGCAGTGCTTGCAGGAGGTATTATCAGTACCGTGGTCCCTACCTGGCTGATCCGTCTGATCGCAGGTGCAGCGTTCCTGTTTTTTGCGGTGACAACACTGAAGGGTGACGATGATGAGGAGGAGAATGTTAAGGATCGTAAGATCAAATTTGCACCGCTGTCTGTATTCTGTACATTTTTTGTTGCGGAGCTGGGGGATAAGACACAGCTTACCGCAATTACATTTGGTGCCAATGAGGGACTGAGTTCAGCGGTTGTGGTATGGCTTGCCTGTTCACTGGGACTTTTTGCAGCGGATGTGATCGGACTTCTGATCGGATATCTTCTGAAAAGCAAGGCACCGGAGGGAATCCTCAATACAGTTGCATTTGTTATTTTTTCCATCTTTGGAATCCTGACGCTGAGACAGGGATTTGGCCTTCTGCTCGGGGCGGGCTCTTCTATGATCCTTCCGCTTACCGTAGCGGTTACGGTTGTGTTTGTGATCGTCTGTCTTGTGCTTTATAAGCAGGCGAAAAAGAATTAAATTATTATAAGGAGCTTTGCATAGAATAGGGCTCATACCTGAAAAAGCCTCCGCATACACTGTAAAAAAGCGTCTTCGGGGGCTTGGCAGTGAAGGATTATATTGAAGAACGTGCAGTTGAGATCGCAGGATATATTGTTGAAACAAAGGCTACGGTGCGGCAGGCAGCTAAGAAATTCGGGATCAGTAAGAGTACGGTACATAAGGATTGCGTAGAACGCCTGAAAGTGATCAATCCGGCTCTGGCCATAGAAGTTCGCAAGGTACTGGATGTAAACAAGCAGGAGCGACATATCCGGGGAGGTATCGCTACCCGGGAAAAATATCTCCATGCTCATATCCGATGAACAGGCGGTACGGGTTAAATGTTGATCATAAAATATCAGTGTTTATCCGGCTTGCTCTGGTTGACATACCTGATAAGATGTGCGAAGATTTATCATACGATAGAACAGCAAAATAAAGCACATAGGAAAGAGAGGATTTTATCATGCTGAAACAGTTATCCATCTATGCAGAAAATAAAAAGGGTGTTATGCAGAACATTACCGGTATCCTGAAGGACGAGGATATCAACATTCTGGGCTCTGTGACCAATGACAGCGCAGAGTACGGAATCGTACGAATGGTAGTTTCGGAGCCAGATAAGGCAATGGAGGCTCTGATTGCTGCAGGATATCTCTGCCACGTGATCGAGGTGATCGGAGTGGAGGTTGAGGATAAGACCGGAAATCTGAATGATCTGCTTCTTACACTGAAGGACAGTAATGTGAGCGTGGATTATCTGTACCTCTCCTTTAACCGTGATTCCGGCAAGCCGATCATGGTATTCCATACCGAGGATATCATGGAAGTGAGATCCTGCCTGAAATCCAGAGGCTATACCGTTTTATAAAAACAGGATTTTACCGTGTGGTAGAGGCTTTTATCCGTTTAATAAATATTAAAATATTCTATATTATAAACATGAAATATCAATTTTACAAATGTATATGGCCATGCTATCATATATCCATAATAGTTCTTAACCTGTAAACAGCCACCTCAGGATATGTGAATATCCGTATCATACAGGCTGGGAACTAAAAACTCATCACATAAAGTTAATAATTACACCCATGAAGAGATCTGTGGATCAGCGTACACAGATTCCTTCAGAAAGAAGCTGTTACGTCGGCGGAGTTTTCTGTGTCTCCAAGGATGTGACAGCTTTTTTCTTTTGCTCTGAAAAATTCGCAGTAATTTCACAAAAACATGATACAGTAGGAAACATGCTATGATCTGTTTTGCAAAAATGTTCAAGTTTATGAGCATGCGATAAAGTAAAACGCAGATGTTTGATTTACAGAATACAGAGGATCAGAAAAAACGACGGAAAAGAAATAACAGTATTTCAGAAAATAACAGCCGATAGATAATTCAGCTGTCCAGAACAGAACGGCCTGGAATTGCTGCAGACAGACGAGGAAATGAAATGAGACCAATAAGAATACAGAAAGCGGAAAAAAACAAAAAACAGGGAAACAGAGGGTGGATCTATCTCCTGGCGTTTCTGTTTCCGGTGCTGATCTTTACGCTGGGCTTTGCATTGAAGGGTGTTTATCCTTTTGGAGAGAATTCGGCGCTGGTGGTAGATGGAGTCCATCAGTATACAGCCTTTTACAGGGAACTTTCAGAGCAGCTTGGAAAGGGAACGGGCTGGACCTGGTCCGCACATGCCATGGGATATAATTTTTACGGATTGTTTTGCTATTATCTCTGCAGTCCGTTCAGCTTCCTAATACTGCTGTTTATGAAATTCATGTATGTAAACGAGGCTGTCACTGCGGTGATTCTGATCAAGGCAGGGCTTTGCAGCGTATCCATGGCATGGTATTCCGGGAAAAAATATCCGGGCAGAGGAAGTATGGCAGTTTCTCTTGGCTGTATGTACGCACTGTCTGATTTTCTTATAGGCTATTACAGCAATGTGATGTGGTTGGACTGTATCATGCTTCTTCCGGTGCTTGCATATCTTATTGAACAGCTGGTGCATACCGGAAAATGGCGAGGGTATTGTCTGGTGCTGGGGTACTGTATTTTAACCAGCTATTATATGGGATTTATGTTATGCACATTTGCTGCTTTTTATTATCTGGCAGAGCTGGCTGCGGCAGAATCCGGTCGACGGCCAGAGAAAATCCGTTTTTCATTATTGAAATTTGCCGGGGCGTCTGTTGCCGGAGCCGGACTTGCAGGAATCACACTGATCCCCGGAATTGCTGCGGTATCCAGAACTGCAGCGGCGGAAAAGGCAGGCACCGGACTTTCGGGAGTGTACGGAGATATCTGGAAACAGCTGGGCGCACTATTCGAGGATTCCCTGTCCTTTGTAAAATCCGGCGACCAGGGAGATGTGAACCTTTACTGTGGCTGTGCAGTGCTGCTTTTTGCCGGAATTTATTTTCTGAATAAAGAAATCCGCACAGCAGAAAAAATCGTAACAGGTATATTGATCGTTTTGTATTTTGCGGGGATCCATATCACAGCGCTGAATCTGCTTTTTCACGGATTGCATAAACCTGTGGGAATCCCCAATCGTTTTGTGTTCATCCTGATATTTCTGCTGTTGAAAATGTCCTGTGATGCATGGGGAAATGTGGAAAATGAAAGCACAGGAAGAATTTTTGCCGGACTGATCGCTGCAGAGGGCTTCTGTATCGTTGTGGGGATCAAAAGCGGAAATATCTGGGGACTTCTGCTTACAGCAGGGGTTCTTGCAGTGTTCTTTCTGGTTATGTGGACGGAACGGTGTATCTGTGGAAAACTGTCCGGTCATGCCTTCTGCTGTGTGGAGATCCGAAAGCTGGGATGTCTGGTGCTGGCAGTGCTGATCCTTGCAGAGACAGGAATTCACGGAATCGTCAGTATTACAGATAATGGAACCGCAAACCGTGATATTTATGTGGAAAGTGAGCAGGAGGTTTGTGGATTACTGGAGTCTGCCGGTGTGGATCAGGTGGATTACCGTGCCGCTATCGTAAATCCTCTTGTGAGGAATGAAGAGATGCTGTATCAGCTGAACGGGATATCTATGTATTCCTCTACTAATACAGAGGAAATGTGGGATTTTGTAAAAAACATGGGCTTTGAAAATCTGGAAAATCGTTTTCAGTATGCGGGATCCACGGAAGTGGCGGATATGCTTCTGGGAATACGATATCTGTTTGGCAGGAATACAAGAAAGCTTCATACTGTTTATAAAAAAATCGGAGAAAGCCAGTCCTTTGATCTCTATGAGAATCCGAGAGCACTGAAAGCAGGATATATGGTCAGTGATTCCGTACTGGACTATGCAATGGAAGGAACAGATCCACTTGAGGTTCAGAACCGGCTGCTTAGCGGTATTGCGGGAAAAAGACTGTACAAAATGCAGACGGTGTCTTCAGAAGCAGTATGGGCCGGGACTGTGGATTTTGATATTTCGCTGAAAGAAGGAGAGCATGGGTATCTTTATATCCCGGGAACAGAGCCGGAAACTGTAACGATCAACGGCCAGGAGCAGAAATCCGATTACTGGAATAATAATTTCCTGGATCTTGGCACTTATGATACGGATACGGTTGTGCATGTAACTGCGGAAACCGGAATGCAGGAAGCGGTTCTGGGAACTTACCGGGAATCGGACCTGGATGAGATTTATGAAATGCTTTCTTCTCGGCAGATGGATCTGAAGAATGGAAAGGGTACCATAGCTGCAGCAAAGGATGGAATGCTCCTTCTCAGCATATTTTATGATCCTGATATGCAGATTTATGTAGATGGGAAAAAGGTCGATGGGAAAAGCATCCAGGGGCTTACCGGTGTAAAGCTTTCGGCCGGGACACATACGGTTACTATGAAATATCGGACTCCGGGGCTGCAGGCGGGAGCAGTTCTTTCTATATTAATAGCAGGAATACTGGGAATACTCTGGTATATCAGCAGAAGAAAAATGGGTATTTCCGGCAGGTTGTGACATCTATGGAGAAAACCGTGTAAAACCCCTGTAAAATCAGCAAAAATTCTTTATAAAACACCTTGACAAGCCCTGTATTTACGGTCTATAATGAGCAAGCGTGCGAATGAAACGTTATATTTTCGCATGCCGTAATTTGTAAATAGCAACCGCAAGGCCCCATGGGAAAGTCCATGGAGAAATAAATCGGGAGGTGAAATGGAATGCCAACATTCAACCAGTTAGTAAGAAAGGGCCGTCAGACAGCTGTTAAAAAATCTACAGCACCGGCTCTGCAGAAAACATACAACTCTTTAAGAAAGAAAGCAGTTGATCAGGCTGCTCCACAGAAACGTGGTGTTTGTACTGCTGTTAAAACAGCTACTCCTAAAAAGCCTAACTCAGCTCTTAGAAAGATCGCCAGAGTTCGTCT
>OKTM01000565.1_pt1 | contig 16064 bp, 10 predicted proteins | sample 1606401 | NCBI WGS metagenome assembly OKTM01 (sample SAMEA3879583, study PRJEB24766) | human gut metagenome | biome: human-associated habitat; feature: feces | place: USA | collected 1985/1987 | reverse complement strand
TTCGTCCAGGAGGTCGTCGATGCGGACACTCCGCAGAAAGAAATCGACGCACTGGGGCGCATCGACACCAAAACGGCGGCTGTCATCAACACCCGTGAGTTCGATATCCGCCCCCTGATCGGCGGCGAAGGGGAAATCCGTCTGGAGGAGTACCGGCCCAATTATCTCCGGTACGAATACACGGCCACTGCGCCCGGCACGGCGATCTTCTCGGAGATCTACTACAAGGACGGCTGGACAGCCTATATCGACGGCATCGAAACTCCCTATTTCCGAGCCGACTACCTGCTGCGGGGAATGGAGCTCCCGGCCGGTACGCACACGGTCGAATGGCGGTTCCGCGCTCCCGGATGGAACACCGTCGAAGGCGTGACGCTCGTCGCGTCGCTCACGATTCTCGCAGGCATCATTGCAACCGTTATACTCGTTTTACGCCATGAAAGACGACAAAAGACTCAAGCGTAAGGTACGCAATTCCTACATCGTTTCGAACATCAGCATCGCCCTGGTGCTCTTCCTGCTGGGATCGGTGGGATACCTCATGACGGCCGCCATGCAGGTGGCCCGCACGTTGCAGGAGAGCGTCACCGTCACCGTCGAGCTCCGCAACGGAGCGGACGAAGGACAAAAAGAATCGCTCCGCAAACGGTTCGAAGCCAACGAGCTGGTGAGCCATGTGGAATACAGCTCCAAAGACGATAAACTGAACGACGCCTATTTCCGGCAGATGTTCGAACAGGAGTTCGAGGCGATCCTCGAAGAGAATCCGCTGCTCGACTCGTTCGAATTGACCCTGTCAGCCGATTCGGCGGACCCGGACAAGCTCGAAACCTTCATCGCCCAAATTGCCGAACTCGACGGCGTGGACCGGGTTTCCTATCCGGCACAGACCGTCGAGCGGCTGCATGCCACGATCGCGAAGATCCGGCTGGTGCTGCTACTCTTCGGCGGAGCCCTGCTCGTCATCTCGCTCATCCTGCTGAACAACACGATCCGGCTGGCGATCTTCTCGAAACGCTACCTGATTAACACGATGAAGCTCGTAGGGGCAACCAAATGGTTCATCATGCGACCGTTCCTGGGCAGCAGCATCACACAAGGCATTCTGTCGGGAATCATCGCATCGGCACTCTTCCTGACGGCCGTTTACGGACTGAACGAGGCGGTTCCGGAACTGATGTCGCTGGCCGAAACCATGAAAATCGGAATCATCGTGGGCGGCATGGTGTTGGGCGGCATCCTGATCTCGCTCTGCTTCACGTTCTTCGCCGTCAACAAGTTCGTCAACATGAAATCCAACAAGATCTATCTCTACTAAAAATCCCCGTACCATGAAAAAATTCAAGGAGATCAACGATAAAAACGATCCGAAGATGCCGCTCTCGCTCAAAAATTACATCCTGTTGCTCGCCGGACTGATCGTCATCATTCTGGGCTTCGTCCTGATGGCCGGCGGCGGCAGCGACTCGCCCGACGAGTTCAACTACGCCATGTTTTCCTGGCGCCGCATCACGCTCGCCCCGATCCTGGTGATCGGCGGCTTCATCTTCGAAATTTACGCCATTCTCAAACGATTCTGAATCCGGACTTCTCCGACCGCCGGAAGCCGGGTTGCAACCCGCGCTTCCCCGACACCGAAATATCCCCGAGAACTGTAAAATGGAAACCATTCAAGCTATCATCCTGGGCATCGTCCAGGGCCTGACCGAATTCCTGCCCGTATCGAGCAGCGGCCATCTGCAACTGGCCAAAGAACTGCTGGGCGTCGATCCCGAAGTGGGAGGACTCACCTTCGATCTCACGCTGCACGCCGCGACGGTCCTGAGCACGATCGTCGTGCTCTGGAGCGAAATCAAACGCTTGGTCGTGGGACTCTTCTCCAAACGATTCAACGCGGAACAGGCCTACGTGCTGAAGATCATCCTTTCGATGATCCCGGTAGTCATCGTGGGCTTCACGCTGGAGCCTTTCCTCCAGTCGCTGGTCGAGGATCTTCCCAACCACGGGATCCTGCTGCTGGTCGGAGCGATGCTGCTGGTCACGGCCATACTGCTGACTTTCGCCTACTACGCCAAACCCCGCCACAAGGCGACCATCTCCTACCGCGACGCCTTCATCATCGGTCTGGCGCAGGCAGTCGCCACACTGCCGGGTCTGTCGCGCTCGGGCACGACGATCGCCACGGGACTGATTCTGGGCAACCGCAAGGAGAGCGTGGCCCAATTCTCCTTCCTGATGGTGCTGGCACCGATCCTGGGCAAAATGGTTCTCGATCTGATGAGCGGAGAACTGGCCGCCCAGAGCATCGGGACCGCCCCCCTGCTCGCCGGATTCGCTGCTGCGTTCGTAGTCGGCTGTCTGGCCTGCAAATTCATGATAAACATCGTTAAACGGGGAAAGCTCAACTGGTTCGCCATCTACTGTACGCTGGTCGGAGGGCTGGCCATCATCCGCTATTTCGTGATCCAATAATCCGCACATGACGCAACAATCCGAACTGAACCTACAGGGAATCGACTTCGAAGAGGGCTACATCGCCGTCATCGACAAACCGCTGGAGTGGACCTCCTCGGACGTAGTCCGCAAAATCAAGTTCGCCCTGCGCAGGGCCGGTTACCCGAAAATCAAGGTCGGCCATGCCGGAACACTCGATCCGCTCGCAACGGGCATCCTGCTGGTCTGCATCGGCAAGGCGACCAAAATGGCGGACGCCCTGCAAGCCGAGGAGAAAGAGTACGTCGCCGACCTGATGCTGGGCGCTACGACCCCCAGCTTCGACCTCGAACACCCCATCGACAAGACCTATCCCTTCGAACATATCACGCGCGAAGCGGTCGAGGAGGTGCTCCGCTCGCTCACCGGCGAACGGCTGCAAACCCCGCCCCTCTATTCGGCCAAGAAGGTCGAAGGCGTCCGGGCCTACGAGCTGGCCCGCGCGGGCGAAGAGGTGGAACTGCGCAAAGCGCTCATCAACATCTACGAAATGGAGCTCATGGAATACGACCTGCCCCGCATCCGCATCCGGGTCCGGTGCAGCAAGGGGACCTACATCCGTTCGCTGGCCGGAGAGATCGGCCAGGCGCTCGGCAGCGGTGCGCACCTCACCTCGCTCTGCCGCACCCGCAGCGGAGGTTTTCGGCTCGATGCGGCGCACGAATTGAACTTTTTTCTCGAAAAACTGCAAAAAGCTGAAACAAAATAACTTATTTTTCGTATAGATAAATTGACGGTTTATCTTGCTCCGTACCCGCAAAACTGCCTGCAGCGCTGCCCACGGACCGAAAAAATGTTCGCAAATACTTTTAGCCATGAAACTATCGCAATACGGTTACGACTTCTCCGCCGACCTGCTGGCGAAATACCCGGCCGAAAACCGGGACGAATCCCGCCTGATGGTGGTCAATCGTGCCAAGGGCACCATCGAACACCGCATTTTCAAGGAGATCATCGAATACTTCGACGAAAAGGACCTCTTCATCTTCAACGACACGAAGGTTTTCCCCGCCCGTCTGTACGGCAACAAGGAGAAAACGGGCGCCGAGATCGAAATCTTCCTGTTGCGTGAGTTGAATGAAGAGTTGCGCTTGTGGGACGTGCTGGTAGACCCTGCCCGCAAAATCCGTATCGGCAACAAACTCTACTTCGGCGACGACGACCTGCTGGTAGCCGAGGTGATCGACAATACCACTTCACGGGGCCGCACGCTCCGGTTCCTGTTCGACGGGTCCTACGAAGAGTTCAAAGAAACCCTCTTCAAACTGGGCGAAACCCCGCTGCCCAAGTGGGTGCGCGAAAAGGTCGAGCCGGAAGACGCCGAGCGCTATCAGACCATTTTCGCCAGCAAAGAGGGTGCCGTAGCCGCTCCGACGGCCGGCATGCATTTCTCCAAGCACCTGTTCAAACGTATGGAGATCAAGGGGATCGAAAAGGCGTTCATCACGCTCCACGTCGGCCTGGGCAACTTCCGCACGGTCGATGTCGAAGACCTCTCGAAGCACAAGATGGACTCCGAACAGTTCTTCGTGGACGAACCCACGGCCGAAACGGTAAACAAGACCAAACGCGAAGGACATAAGATCGTTTCGATCGGCACGACGGTCATGCGAACGCTCGAAACGGCCGTTTCGACCGGCGGCATGATCAAGCCGATGGAGGGCTGGACCAACAAGTTCATCTTCGCCCCGTACGAATTTTCGGTGGCCGATGCCATGGTGACCAACTTCCAGCTTCCCTACTCGACCCAACTGATGATGGTTTCGGCATTCGGAGGTTACGACCTGATAATGAATGCCTACAAAATAGCCAAAGAGGAGGGCTACCGCTTCGGAACTTATGGCGACGCGATGCTGATTCTTTAAGAAAAATCACTATCTTTGCAGAAGATAGGAGGCGGTTCGGCAATCTTTTGCGTGCAAGCCCGCGCGATTGCTCTCATCTTTCACTATCTTTGCGAAAGATAAACTTTCGTGAAGTGAGGTACGGCAGCACGACAAGGCAACTTTTCGCATTGCATCCGGCCCGTGCCTTCTTCGCCGAGCAAGCTAAAAAATCATCGTTTCCGACCGGCGGGCACTCCGAGCACACCGCACCAGGAGATGAAGAAAAAATTTCAACCAATGGCATCGAACAGGATACTATACGTCTGTCAGGAAGTGGCTCCGTATGTCCCGGATACGGAGGGGGCGCTTCTGTGCCGGCGGCTCTCGCAGGCGATGCAGGAGCGCGGCAATGAAATCCGCACATTCATGCCCCGGTACGGCTGCATCAACGAACGGCGTCATCAATTGCATGAGGTGATCCGGCTCTCGGGTATGAACCTCATCATCGACGACAACGATCATCAACTGATTATCAAGGTCGCTTCGATTCCGTCAGCCCGAGTGCAGATCTATTTCATCGACAACGACGACTATTTCGCCCGCAAAGCCATTCTCCGGGATGCCGACGAAAACTATTTCGAAGACAACGACGAACGGGCCATCTTCTTCGCCCGGGGCGTACTCGAAACGGTCAAGAAACTGCGTTGGACGCCGACGGTCGTCCACTGCCACGGCTGGTTCTCGAGTATCGTGCCGATCTATCTGAAAAAGGTCTTCGCCGACGACCCGATTTTCAAGGAGGTCAAAATCGTCGTTTCGCTCTACGGCGACGGTTTCGACAAACCGCTGGATGCAGGAATGAAGGAGAAAATCGCCAACGAAGGCGTCAAAGACAAAAAACTGTCGATCCTCGACACCCCTTCATACGAAAACCTCTGCCGTTACGTTATGGAGTATGCCGACGGCATCATTCTGGCTTCCGATGCGGTAACCCCCGAAATTATCGAGTTGGTCCGCAACAGCGGCAAACCGCTCCTGGAATACCAGTCGCCCGACGCAGAGGACTTTTTCGACAACTACAACCGATTCTATGATTCGATCCAGTAAAATACGCCGGGCCGCCGAATTGGCCGCCGTTCTCACCGCAGCGGGCATGGTCTTCTTTACAGGTTGCACGAAAGTGGACGACCGGCTGGGCGCAGGCTACCAACCGGGGGATCAGCAGATGAAGATCGGTCTGAAAGTTTTCGCGCTCGCACCCGACGCCGAGCGGCCCTATTTCGAAACTCGACTCTACAAAACCGACTCTCTCAAGGCTTCCAACCTGGGAGAGGGGTATTTCGGTGTGATGCACGACGAAACTTTCGGGCGTCGCACGGCAGGTTTCCTGACCCAATACCGCGCCGTAGCCCTCTCCGATACGACCGGCTTCGGTTACCAGCCCATTTTCGACTCGATCGAACTCAAAATCAAAATCTCGAACTACGGAGGCGACACCCTCAAGCCGATGACGTACAACGTCTATGAGGTGATTTCGAACGATTACCTCAATCCCTCGCTGACAGCCCCGGCCGGAGCAGGCAGCGTCGCCGACACCCTTTTCTACCCGACCTTCGATCCGACCCCCTACCTCAACCCCAATCCGGTATTCACCTTCACCTTCCCCAACGGCACGACGACCGGACCGGCCACGGAGTACGTCACCCTGCAGCCTACGCCCGAAGGACGGGGGCTCATCAAGCGTCTGATGCTGCTCGAAGGCAAGTACAAGGGCGATATGACGATCTACCGCAATCCGGAGCTTTGGGTGGACTATTTCAACGGTATTTACATCAAGCCGGCCCAGGAAAATCCGTCGGGAGAAGGGAACCTGTTCGCTACGAACCTCGCGGAGTCGGGTCTTCTGATGTACACCCGCAGCCGGAACAGAACCGACCCGACGCTGATCCAGGATACGATCACGGCCAGCTACCTCTTCTACCGCGAAGACGATCCCTACGGCAATGTTTCGATCAACACCATCCGACACGATTACACCGGCTCCAAGATCAATCCGGCCGACATCGACGAGCGGAACGAACAGCGGCCCCTGAACCCCAACGTATATGTCGAAGGGATGGACGGCGTAATCACGGAGCTGACCCTCACGGACGCCCTGTTCGAAGGAATCGAAGCCCTCTACAAGGAGGTTACGGACGAATCGGGCATGCCTTACACCTCGATCGCCATCAACCAGGCGGAACTGATGATCTACCTCGAAAAGAGCGATTACGATTGGGAAAAGATCGACGTGGGAGCCATCACTCCCCTGCTGGACGCATCATTCGAGCGCTTGGGCCTCTATGCCGATTACAAGCACGTACTGGGCATTTCGGATTACTATTACACCTACGAAAGGCTCTATTCAAGCCAGAACTTCCAGTTGCCGTACGGAGGTTACCTCAACCGCAGCCAAGGCTGTTATGTCATGGACATCACCAGTCACCTGCAGGAGGTATGGAACGGCTACCTGAAATCCCAGGGAATCGAAACCGGCGGCAGCCAAACGGAGAATCCCGCCCCCCGGACGATCTACATCGGACCCGAAGCCTACGGGCTCTTCACGATGCCCTATACATCGGCACAAGGCATGGAAAATACCGCAAACAACGCGCCGATCAAGCTGCGCCTGATTTACACGATGATAAAATAGCGAAGCACCTGCGGATAACCTAAGTACGAACTTAGGTTATCTTGCGTTAGTGAAAAGATACTGAATGTTATGCAGGAAAATTTAGTAATAGTCGAGTCCCCGGCCAAAGCCAAGACCATCGAAAAATTCCTGGGCAAGGATTTCGTCGTCAAGTCGAGCTTCGGGCATATCCGGGACCTCTCGAAAAAAGATCTCGGCGTCAATCTGGACAAGGACTACGAACCGGTCTATGAAATTCCGAGCGACAAACGCAAGGTTGTCGAGGAACTTTCGTCGCTGGCCAAGAAGACCAAGACCGTCTGGCTCGCGTCCGATGAAGACCGCGAAGGAGAGGCGATCGCCTGGCACCTCGCAGAGGTTCTCGGCCTGCCGATCGACCAAACCAAGCGAATCGTTTTCCACGAAATTACCAAACCGGCAATTCTGGCAGCCATCGAATCGCCCCGCACGATCGATATGAATCTGGTAAATGCCCAGCAGGCACGCCTGGTCGGATTCGAGCTATCGCCCCTGCTCTGGAAAAAGGTGCGGCCCCAACTCTCGGCCGGACGCGTACAGAGCGTCGCCGTACGGCTGCTGGTAGAGCGGGAGCGGGAGATCATCGCATTCCGCTCGACGCCCTACTACCGTGTCGTAGCACAGTTCTACGCCGCCGCCGATCCCGATAAAACCCTTTTCAAGGCGGAACTGTCCACCCGCTTCGATACCCGCGAGGAAGCAGAGACTTTCCTGCGCAGCTGCATCGACGCCCGGTTCACCGTCGCCAAAGCCGAGGAAAAACCGGCACAGCGCTACCCCGCGCCTCCGTTCACGACCTCGACGCTCCAGCAGGAGGCGGGCCGCAAACTCGGAATGTCGGTATCGCAGACGATGTCCGTGGCGCAGCACCTCTACGAGCAGGGTTTGATTACCTACATGCGTACCGACTCGGTAAATCTCTCGAAGCAGGCGATCGGCCAGTGCAAGGAGGAGATCATCAAACTTTTCGGTGAGAAATACTCATCGGCACATAATTACAAGACAAAAACCAAAGGCGCACAGGAGGCCCACGAGGCGATCCGCCCGTCGTATATCGAGCGGCAGACGATCGAAGGCACTCCCGCCGAAAAGAAGTTGTACGACCTGATCTGGAAGCGGACGGTCGCCTCGCAGATGGTTCCTGCGGAGCTCGACCGCACCACGATCGTCATCGATATCTCCGGTTCGGACGCCCAGTTCGTCGCCACGGGCGAAGTGATCCGTTTCGACGGATTCCTGAAACTCTACTCGGAATCCACGGACGAGGAGCCGGGCGAAGAGGGATCGGGCATCCTCCCCAAAATGGCCCAAGGCGAGAGCGTCAATCCCGCGCAAATTACGGCCACGGAACGCTTCACCGCACCGCCGGCCCGCTATAACGAGGCTTCGCTCGTAAAACGGCTCGAAGAGCTCGGCATCGGACGTCCTTCGACCTACGCGCCGACCATCACGACGATCATCAACCGCGGGTACGTGGTCAAACAGAACAAGGAGGGCCAGAAACGCAGCTACGTGCAACTTACGCTGACCGGCAGCAAGATCGCCGAAAAAAGGCTTACCGAAACCTACGGCAAGGAGAAAAACCGACTCCAGCCGACCGATATCGGCATGGTGGTCAATGACTACCTCGAATCGCAATTCGAGCCGATCATGGACTACAACTTCACGGCCAACGTCGAAAAGGAGTTCGACCGCATCGCCGACGGAGAGATCACCTGGAACAGCATGATCGACGATTTTTACGGTCCTTTTCATAAAATGGTCGATCATGCGACCACGACCCAGACGACCAAAAACAACCAGATACGCATCCTGGGCACCGACCCCACTACGGGGCATACGGTAAAAGCCCGCATCGGCCGCTACGGTCCGATGGTCGAAATCGAAGGCAACGAAGGGGAAAAGAGCCGTTTCGCATCACTCAAGAAGGGGCAGTTGATCGAATCGCTCACCCTCGAAGAGGCTTTGGCGCTCTTCAGCCTGCCCCGCAACCTGGGGCCCTACGAAGGGGAAGATCTGGTCATCGGCATCGGAAAGTTCGGGCCCTACGTGCGGCACGGCAAATCGTTCGCATCGCTCGCCCGCACGGACGATCCCTATACGATCGGCTACGACCGCGCTGCGGAGCTCGTGCGCGAACAGCAGGCCCGCGCCGCTGCAGCGAACACTCCGCTCAAAACCTTCGCCGAAGAGCCCGAACTACTGATTAAAAACGGCCGTTACGGTCCTTATATCGCCTACAAAGGCAAGAACTACCGTATTCCCAAAGGGACCAAACCCGAGGAGATCACTCTCGAAGCGTGCATGAAAATCATTCAAACTTCTAAAAAATAACAAACCCCAAAATTACGATGAAAAAACTGCTGTTACTCGCAGGCCTGGCACTTATGGTGTGCTCCGCATCGGCCAAGAAACCTGCACAGAAGACCCAGGAGGAAGGCTACAAGTTCACCGACTTGACCACCGTACCGACCACTTCGGTCAAAGACCAGCACCGCAGCGGCACCTGCTGGTGTTATTCGGCTCTTTCGTTCCTGGAAAACGAAATTCTGCGGGCCGGCGGGCCGGAGATGGACCTGTCCGAAATGTGGATCGTCCGCAACATGTATTTCGATAAAGGCGTTAAATACGTCCGCCTGCACGGACATCTGAACTTTGCGGAAGGCGGTGCCGCCCACGACGTAATCGAAGGCATCAAGAAATACGGCATCGTACCCCAGGAGGTCTATCCGGGTCTGAACTACGGCACGGAGAAACCGGTCTTCGGCGAGCTCGACGCAGCACTGAAAGCCTACCTGGACGCAGTTATCAAGGCAAGAAACAACGGGGTGCTGACCACGGCCTGGCAAGACGGTCTGAATGCGCTGCTGGACACTTATTTCGGCGTGCGCCCTGAAAAATTCACCTACGAAGGCAAGGAATATACCCCCGAATCGTTCGCAGCGTCGCTGCCGATCAAGATGGACGACTATGTAGACGTAGGTTCCTTCACGCACCATCCGTTCTACACGGAGTTCATCATCGAAGTCCCCGACAACTGGATGTGGGGTACGGTTTACAACGTACCGCTGGAAGAGATGATGGCCGTGGTCGATAATGCCCTGGCCAACGGTTACTCGATCGAATGGGCTACCGACGTCAGCGAAAAGGGCTTCGACCGCATCAAGGCGATCGGAATCATTCCCGAAACCGACATCGACGGCATGGAGGGTACCGAGGCCGAGAAGTGGGGCAAATTGAGCGCCGCCGAGAAAGAGGCGGCTCTCTACAAGTTCGACAAACCCGTCAAGGAGAAGAAGATCACGCAGGAGATGCGCCAGATCGCTTTCGACAACTACGAAACTACGGACGACCACGGCATGGTAATCGTGGGTACGGCCGTCGATCAGCAGGGCAATCCCTTCTTCAAGGTAAAGAACTCGTGGGACGTACGTCCTCCCTACGACGGTTACTACTACTTCTCGCGTCCGTTCGTGGAGTACAAAACCCTGTCCGTTATGGTAAACAAGAACGCCATTCCGCAGGAGATCCGCACCAAACTCGGAATTTAATCCAAAACACAAAATCCAAAACAGAGCCGGTGGATCACCGGCTCTGTTTTTTATTATCGTAAAAGCTCTTTCTGCGCAGATATCCCTATCGTTACGACCAACGCCCGGAGGCACCCGACACCTCCTCGCTCCTGCTCCGTATTCAAACCAAATCGGACGCGTGCAACGATCCGTCCGAGAGTTCTGTCGTATTTCCCGGATCGAGCGAATGCCCCATCAATTCACCGAAAGAGTCTGTAATCGATATTTTCAAAAAACTCAGATACTCCGTTCCGCATGGGGCCGGTGTCTGAATTTACGAACCTGGTAGAAGAGCAGCACGGCGGCCAGCAGAGAGGCCGTACCGTCGGCAATCGGCATCGACATCCAGACACCCAGCGTACCGAGATGCGGCGGCAAAACAAGGAGCAGCGGGATGAGGAACAGCATCTGCCGCGTGAGGGAGAGGAAAATCGCCTTGTGCGGCTTGCCTATATACTGGAAAAAATTGGAGGTCACGATCTGGAATCCGACGATCGGGAAAACGCACAACACGATCCGCAGCCCCTCGGCCGCCGTAGAGATCATCCGCTCGGCCGCAGCTCCGTCCGCAGCATCGACGAAGAGCATCGCCACCTGCCGGGGAAAGAGCTGTCCCAGCAGGAATCCCGTCGTCGTCACGCAAACCGCACACACGACAGTCTGCCGCAGGACCTTCAACACCCGGTCCGCCGGGCGCCGTAATTGTACCCCACGATGGGCTGCATGCCCTGATTCAGTCCAGAAACGATCATCAGGAAGAGCATCGCCACCCGATAAATGATGCCATACGCCCCGATCGCCACGTCGCCACCGTACTCCCGGAGCGATTTGTTCACGACGATCACTACCGCCGAAGCACAGAGGTGCAGCAGAAACGAAGCCATACCGATAGAAAAGATCTTGCCCACGACCGACACCTGCAAGCGGAAAATCCCCCGTTCGAACCGGATGAAACTTCCCCGGGAAGAGAAGTGGATGAGCGAAACCGAGAGTGCTGCGACCTGGGCCAGCACCGTCGCGGCCGCCGAACCGCGAATACCCCAGCCGAACCCGAAAATGAACAGCGGATTGAGCAGACAGTTCAACACGACGGCCGTCAGCATAATCGTCATGGCTCTCCTCGGATAACCCGAAGCACGGATCACTTCGTTCAGGCTCAAATACATATGGGTAACGATCGTACCGCCGAGAATGATCTGCATGAAATCGCGTGCATAACCGATCGTGGCATCGCTCGCCCCGAAGAAGCAGAGAATGGGGTCCAGCAGCAACAGACCTACGGCCGTAAAAAGCGCCGCTACCAGAAAATTGAGCAACACCACATTGCCCAACACCCCCTCGGCAGCCTCCCGACGTCCCTGTCCCAGCCGGATCGAGGTGAGCGCCGCAGCACCGATCCCGATCAACGACCCGAAAGCCGACGCGATGTTCATCAGAGGCATCGAAAGCGCCACGCCGGAAATGGCGATCGGACCGACGCCGTGTCCGATGAAAATGCTATCGACGATGTTGTAGAGCGACGAAGAGGTCATCGCGATAATCGAAGGGATCGCATAACGGACGAGCAGCGACGAAATCCGGTCGGAACCTAAACGAAGCGGGGTGACGGCCTGTTTCATCGTTACAAAAATAACAATAACATTCGGAATAACGCCCCGACCGACCGGATTTCGTCGGCAAGAGGTTCGATTTCCGGCCGCCCGATACGAAAAAGGATTTGTGAAACTTCCGGCAAGGAGGAGGGTATTCGTCCCATTTCGGCAGAAAGAAGGTTCCGAATCCTCCGCAGCCGCCCGACATCCCTCCACGTCGGCAAAACGGTCTGACAACAGACGATCCGAAATTTCAAGAGCACCGAAGCCCCGCCTCGAAGCTGCCGGGCGGCATCCTTGCATCCGGCGCCGCAAACACCGCCCCAAGCGTCCGAAAATCAACTCCTCGGCGGAACCTCCATTATAGAACGACAGACACCCCGAAAGTCCCGAACCGAATTACGCCTGCAAGCATAATCACACCAAGATATAGGCTGCAAGAAGCTCCTCCTCCCTCCGAAGTCCGATTTCCAATGCGGATTCCCCGCAAATACGACCCGTCATCCGGCCTTCGTCCGGATCGAAACGCTCGATCCGTAAATCCCGGAGCAGATCGAGGTTCCGCCGCCCCGAATATTTGTAAAGCGTCTCCTTGGCGCACCAGAGGGCCGGCAACAACAGCGGACTGTCGGACAACTGCCGCTCTTCGGCAGAAGCAAAGCGGACTGCCGCCCGACCGAAATCGCGGGCAAGCGGCTCGATATCGACGGCACATGGACGGTCGGAGAAGCAGACCGCAACGTATCCGGGGCAGTGGGAAACTCCGATATGGAGAGGATAATTGCATACGACGGGAGCTCCGACCGCATTATATGCGATTTCGGCATCCGGCAGACGACGGTAAACAATCGACCGCCACATCAGAAACTCTTCGCGGCGGGAAGCCGGCTTCAACGCCGCAGCCAACCGAAGATCCCGTTCGGGAACCAGCCGCAGCAACCGTTCCCAGGACAAAACCTTTTCGATACAAAGGATATTATCCATGCAGACGGACTTTGATCTTGTCGATGCGGTGTCCCTCGATCTCCTCCACAGTGAACCGCACACCGTGAGCCGTTACCGTATCCCCCTTTTTCAGGAAGTCGCACTTCAGTTCGAGCATCAGACCGGCCAGTGTTTCGGCACGCCCCTTGACATCGGCGAAAGTACCTTCGGCAATCTCCACAATGCGTTCGAAATCGCCGATATGGGTCTTGCCGTCGAACAGGTAGGTATCTTTGTCCAAACGGGTATAAAACACTTCGTCCTTGTCGCTTTCGTCCGAAATTTCACCCACTACCTCCTCGACGATGTCTTCGAGCGACACGAGGCCCTGCGTCGAGCCGTATTCATCGACGACGATCGCCATGTGGATCTTCTGGTTCTGGAAATCGGCCAGCAGGTCGTTGATCTTCTTGTGCTCCGGCACGAAATAGGGCCTGCGGATCAGTTGCTGCCAGCCGAATTCGTCGCCCCGGTCGATATGCGAAAGCAGATCCTTGACATAAAGCGTTCCCTTGATATTGTCCAAATCGCCCTCGTAAACCGGAATGCGCGAGAAACCCGACCGGATGATGGTCTGCTTGACCTGTTCATAGGAATCCGTGATGGCAACGGCCGTAATATCCACCCGGGGTTTCATGATCTCCTGCACCTCGGTATTGACGAAGCTGACGATGCCCGAAAGCATCCCGTGCTCCTCCTTGGAGGCCGTGCGTGTCATATCGATCGCATCGGCCAGTTCGCCGATGGAAATTTCCTGATGGTGGGCAGCCCGCTCGCTGATACGGTTTCCGGTGCGCACCAGCACATACGACAACGGATAAAAAATCCATCGCAGCACCAAAAGGGGCCGCGCAGCGAAACCGGCGAACCGCAAAGGAATCGTCTGCGCCGCGACTTTAGGCAGAATCTCCCCGAAAAGCAGCAGCAGGAACGTCACGATCACCGTCTTGAAAAGAAACTCGAAACGGGCGAAAGTGAAAAGCGAATCGATGATCTCCGAAGAGAGGATAACGATACCGATATTGACCAGGTTATTGACTACCAGAATCGTAGCCAGCAGCAGATCGGCCTTGCCCAGCAGATTCAGCATCCGCCGGCAAACCGGCGTATCGTGCCGCCGGATCTTGCGCACATCGTTGCCCGAAAGCGAAAAAAAAGCGGTTTCGGAGCCGGAAACCAACGCCGAAACCAATAGCAGGAACAAAGTCACACAACACAGCACCACGACATGAAACGTCATGCCGTGATAGATGATGGCCGCAGCACTATCTTCCAAATCCAATCCGTTTTATGTTAATCGAACAGCGACTCGGAGCGGTTTTCCTCCGCACGCTCCGCAGCACCCTTCTCCTCCTTAAGCACCTCCTTGCGGCCCGCAGGCATCTCGACGATGAACTGCGCCTTACGCGACTGATAAGCCGGTTTGGCGAGGATCTGGTCGATATTGCTGTAACGGGTCGATTTCTCGCCCAGGATCACCTGCTCCAGAGGGCGTGTCTGCGGAGTGGCCTTGCCGGGCTTGCCCACCGGTTCCAACACCGGCTTTCCGGCGGGGTCGGCACCTTCCGGGACAGGCTTGACGATCCGTGCGGGCGGAATGACCGTCTTCATCATCCGCTTCTCCTCGTCGCCCTCGAATCCCGTCGCCACCACCACCAGCTCGATGGCATTGCCCAGCTGGGGTTTCTCGCTCGTACCCCAGATGATATTGGCGTTGTGAATATTGCCCGACTCATCCTCGACGCTGGCATGCGCCTGAATATACTCCAGAATCCGCACCACCTCCTCGTACATCAACTCTTCGGCATTGGCCACCGAGATATTGAGCAGAATGTTGCGGGCTCCGGAAATCAGGTTGTGATCCAACAGGGGCGAATGCAGCGACGCTTCGGCCACCGCCTCGGCCCGGTTGTCGCCTTCGGCCGTCGCTACGCTCATGTGCGCGCGGCCGCTGTCCCGCATCACCTTCGACACGTCGGCGAAATCGACGTTCACCAAGTCGCTCTCGACCGTAATGATCTCGGCGATGCCCTTCGCAGCCGAAGCCAGGATGTCGTCGGCCTTGCCGAAAGCCTGCTTCAAGGCCAGACGGCCGTATATTTCAAGAATATTCTCGTTGTTGATAATCAGCAGCGAATCGACGTTCTGACGCAGCTCCTCGATGCCCCGGAACGCCTGTTCGTAACGGATCTTACCTTCGACGGCCAGCGGCGAAGTGACGATGCCGACGGTCAGCATTCCCATCTCCTTGGCCAGCTTGGCGATCACCGGCGAAGCGCCCGTACCCGTACCGCCGCCCATGCCGGCAGTGATGAAGACCATCTTGGTCCCCGACGCCTCGAAACGCTGGCGCACCACATCGAGCGACTCGATGGCGGCCTTGCGGCCGTTTTCAGGGTCGTTGCCGGCACCCAATCCCTCGCTGCCGAGCCGGACTTTCAGTTCCACGGGACTCTTGTCGAGTGCCTGCTGGTCTGTGTTGCAGACCATAAAGTCCACGCCCTTGATCCCCAGGTTCCACATGTGATTCACGGCATTGCCGCCCGCACCGCCGACACCGACTACCATGATAATGGAAGGATTCGTGCGGGCAGCGGCCAACTGGGTCATTACATCGTCTGTCATATCGTTTCGTTTCTCTTGTCTTAATCGTTAAATCTCCTCGTCATCGGCGGCATTGAAGCCCTCGTTGATCTTGTCGAGCGTCCGCTTGAAAATACTCCGCCAGTTGCGCTCCTTTTTCACCGGCTCCTGCACGGGAGCCTGAGGCGCGGGATCCTCTCCGGCATCTTCCGCCTCGGGCTCGGCCGCTGCGGATTCCGCACGGGCAGCCTCCCGACGCGCATACGCCGCATTGACCGTTTCCGCAGAAGGCCGTGTCGGCGCA
>OKTM01000562.1_pt1 | contig 16199 bp, 19 predicted proteins | sample 1606401 | NCBI WGS metagenome assembly OKTM01 (sample SAMEA3879583, study PRJEB24766) | human gut metagenome | biome: human-associated habitat; feature: feces | place: USA | collected 1985/1987 | reverse complement strand
TGACAGTGCCAAATGCGACGTCAAAAAGCGTTGTCAAAGCAAGCTTTGACTATTATTGGCGTGTACGCTTCACAGATACGCTTTCTGTTACCCAGTCTTTTGCGAATGTAAACAACGTTGACTTGAAATTGGTTACAGTGAGGTGATGAACATGAAAAACTGCACGTTAGACCTCGCTCAGCATCTCAACGCTGACAACGAATTTATCTGCTGCGATTTGTTTACGCTGACGCTGAGCAGCGGGAGTGTATATCACATTGCTGATTTTGACAGCGATGTCAGCTTTAATGGCAAAACATACAGACATGATATGTTTATCATCAGCCGTGACCAGACCAAGACATCGGGACAGCCGTCCGTAGAAACGCTGTCTGTCACAATCAGCGCCGACCGCCAGCATAATGATAACGTGGATAACATGTTTTTGCTAAAGGCCGTGCACGAGGGCAAATTTGATGATTGTCAGCTAACTCTTAGCCGTGCATTTTTGGACGCTGAAAATGGCGCTGTGCTGGGGGTGTTGTCGCTGTTTAATGGACGCTGCGAGGTGTCATCATGCGGCGGCATCAGCGTCAAATTATCTGTAAAGAGTGAAACTATCGGTTTAAATGCATCTGTACCGCTGAGGACGTTCGCACCTCAGAATGTATATCAAGAGCAGTCAGGCGTAGTAAGCACGGCAAGCAAAGATGCATACACCTGTATGATTCCGCTAAAACCTAGCAAAAATGTGCTGGTGAAATTATGATGAATAACAAATTATACGAAACAGCGCTGAGCTATGTGGGTACGCCGCATATCAACGGCGCTAACGTCAAGGGTGCAGGACTTGATTGCTGTACGCTCATTACCAATATTTACAAAGAAATGGGATGGGCTGACATCCCTATGGAATTTGGTTACAGCGGCGATTGGTATTGTCAAAAAAATTGTAAAGAGCTTGTGCTTGCATATCTTACAAAATATTGTTATGAGGTCGATGAGCTTCAGCCCGGCGATGTTATCTCATATCGCTGGGGACGCAGCAATTATGCACATCTTGCAATGTATTTAGGCAATGGCTGCATCATCCATTGCTCAGCCGATAACGGCACATGCATCACAGATTTGGATGAGCCGTTGCTACTGGATGCAAAAGGCAGGAACAGGGCAACGGGATTTTGGAGGTTAAAAGATGGGACTTTTTAAAGGTGCGAAATTTACGAGCCGCTCGCAAAAAATAGACGCTTTCCAAAGCACCGTCTGTGAGTTTGGTACACCCGTGCCGCTGTTGTACGGCACGTGTAAGGTGTCGCCAAATCTTATGTGCTATCAGGATTTTGAAACAAAAGAAAAACGCACCACTCAGAAAAGCGGCAAATCAAAAAGCACTACCATAACATATCTGTATTATGTATATGCTGAGCTTGCGTTGGGTGAGGGTGTGATAAGCGGCATCGATAAAGTGTGGGTAGGCGATACAGCCTACGCAGGCTTAGGCGCATTGAACGCCAACACCAATAACGAGGGTGCAGGACTGGCGCTCAACAAGGGCGATAATAATCAGCCGACAACCTACATGAGCACAAATCACGCCGACATTGCAACAGGCTATGATAATTTAGCGTATCTGTATGGCAGGATTTTTTTAGGCGAGGATAATGCCTCAATGCCGTCATATAGCTTTGAGGTCCGCGGCACATTGATTGCCGATAACACCGATGCAAATCCCGCTTATGTCATTAAGGACATATTGAGTAAAATCGGCTTAGGCTCATACATCGATGAGGCGAGTTTTGCAGATTACGCCAAATATTGCAGCAATGCTGATTTACTTATCAGCACACCGAACGACGCGTTCAGCAGGCAGGATAAAGCTCAAACAATTATTGCTAATCTGCTGGAGCTTACAAATACGTACATGTATTGGAGCGTAGACCGCTTTAAATTCGCTGTACGCGACGATGTTCAACGCGCCGAATGGTCGCCAAACACACAGATTATGTATGATCTGACGGCTGATGATTTTATTCCGCAGAGCGGTGCACCGGTAACGGTCAAAAGAAAAGACAGCACCGAGATATATAATTACATCACTGTCAATTTTTTAAACCGTGCAAACAACTACGAGGAAGAATCCGTCAGCTATCAGGATATAGAAAGCATCAAAAAATACGGCGTGCGAAGCGTTACCTATGATGCCAAATGGTATCACACAAAAGAACGAGCGCTGAAATACGCACAAATGAAAACACGCATCGCACAGACGGAATGCAATCAATATACGTTTAGGCTGCCGTGGAAATATTGCAGGTTAGAGCCGGGCGACCTGCTGCGTATCACTGATGAGGCTATTGGCATTGACGGTCAAGTGGTAATGGTGAGCGAAATTACCGAGGCTAAGACCGGTATATTGACTGTAACCGCTGTACAGAGAGCGCACGGAGCATACAGCGAAGCTAAATACACCGTTGTAAATGATTACCAATACCAAGATTTTAATGTTGAGCCGGGCAACACGGCGCGTCCGCTGTTTATCATTCCGCCGTCTGATTTGGTTACCAGCGCCAGCGGCTGCGAATTATGGATTGCCTTGCAAGGCGCTGCCAAGACGTGGGGCGGCTGCAATGTTTTTGTCAGCGATAAGGACGGCGATTACAGCAATATCGGCACACAGGGCATCAACAGTATCTACGGCACAACAGCGGGAACAATGACGGCTGACGCAACGAGCGCATACATCCGCTTAAATAATCAACGCCCAGTTGAGCTGCTGACAGGCAGCGCACAGGATGCAACAAACGGTAATACGTTGATATGGATAAACGGCGAATGTATGAGCTATACACGTGCAACGCTGTTAAACAGCAATCTGTATCAGCTCACAGGGCTGATACGTGGACAGTACGGCACAACGGCAAAGGCGCATAACTACGGCGAGGATATTGCCGTTTTGGATGGCGGTATATACGTTGTCCCGCTTACCAAACAGCACATCGGCAGGACGTTATATTTTAAATTTCCGGCGTTTAACGAATTTAAAGCAAACGGACAGAACCTGGCTGACGTTGATTGTTACAGCTGCGTCGCTGCTGTGTCTGACCTGCCGAATTGTACAGACGTAACAGCTTATAATAAATATCGTGATGTCGGTGGCAAGATTGTCTATCATGATATCATCGTTGAGTGGTCGCCTGCTGATTTTGACAATTATCAGCAAGCGCAGGTATGGTACAGACAGTACGGCGAGGCATGGCGATACGGCGGCAGCGGCTACAAATCAGCGACATTGCCACAGGTGGATATCGGCAAGAGATATCAAATCGCTGTATGTACACAGGATATTTTTGGCAACGTTGAAACACCTGACGCATCGGCCCAGACAAGCATTCTTGTTGCGATCAGCACGGCAACACCGACAGCGCCGACAAACCTCAGCATCACTTTAAAAGATGCTGTTGTAATCAAATGGGACGAGGTGCACAACGCCGATGTAAAATATTACGAAATCAGGCTAGATGCTAACGTTGGTGTTGATAACGCTAATTTTATCGCACGCACGGCAGATAACAGCTATACAACCAACGCTATAACCGCACGTTACGGCACGATTTATGTTTTTGCCGTCAGCGCCTACGGAATCACCAGCGCCCCTGCAACAGCAGCATATAATTTTGCTACACCGAACGCGCCGAAAATCAGCGTCAAGGCAAAAATGCAGGGCGTTGAATGTCGCGTGTTAGAGAGCATCCCGAATAATTGTATCGGCGTGCATTGGTACTTTGACGGAGCGACGAATGACAGCGACGATAAAACAGCGAACCTGAGCTATTATAGATCTCTCGATGCTGGCGTTTATGAGGTCAAGGCTTGCTATTACAATTATTTCGGTGACGGCAGATACAGCGGCAGCGAAACAGTAACCGTGAAAGCAACGATTGACGCAGGGCTGATAGAGGCAGGAAGCATTGCCGCCGATAAGCTCGATGCGACTATAAAAAACAACATTGCCAACGCTACGGCTAATGCAAACACTGCGTTACAAAATAGCAATAACGCTTTAGCTAACGCTAATGCAGCGCTGAACAGCAGTAAGATTACCGCTGACAAATTAGCTAAGGATTACAGCACGACCACACAGACAGAAACACTTATTGCTACACGTGTTGCAAGCAGCATGGGTAATTACAGTACCACAGAGCAGACAGCCAACATGATTAGCAGCAGCATTGCTAATTTTAAAAATGACACGCTTAGTCAGTACAGCACTACTAAGCAGACCGAAGCGCTCATCAGCTCGCAGGTAGCCAGCTATACTGACGGAAAACTTAGCGGTTACAGCACGATCGAGCAGACCAACACGGCAATCAGCAACATGGTTGTTAAGCTGAATAATGCGACTGATAAAAAATTAGAATCATACAGCACTATACAGCAAACTCAGGATGCCATCAGCCTTGCGGTGAAAAATATCGACCTTGACGGCAATGATATTATCACAAAAATCAACATCGCCGACGGCACAATCCTGCTTGACGGCAAATACGTCCATGTTACAGGTGATACGCAGATTGACGGCAATGTGATTACAAACAATATGCTTGCAGGCAGCATCAGCGCTGATAAAATGGCGGTAGATAGCCTGTCAGCTATCTGCGCGACTATCGGTACATTACGTACAGCAACTAGCGGAGCAAGAACGGAAATAAAAGACAACTTGATTGAAGTATATGACAGCAATAATGTGCTTCGGGTAAAAATGGGGGTATGGTAATGGCTCAAGGTTTAGTAATAAACAACGCAGACGGAAGTGTGAAATTAGATACTAACAGCAATATCACAAGAACAATAGGACAAGCAACTCTGCAAGGCAGCGGAGAAATCACAAGCGCTGGCATAGGATATCCGAATAATAAGCTGTGGTACATAATCCTCAGTAACGTATCTCCGGTATACAAACCCAGTAATAACGAATATCCAATTTTGCGCATAGATGATACCGGGTATAGGATATTTTGGAAAAACCAACTCGGCACGAAGATAAGGTATGGAATAATATGAGCACTTATCTTGAAGTTATAGGCGATGATAAAAGAGTCGTTATCGACGATAAATTTGCTTGCATGGAAGTAGTTGACAGTTTCCCGTTATCACAGTGCAAGAAGAAAGATATGTCTAGTAGCACGGCGGGATGGCACAATTATTATTATGAATTTCCAACTGGTCATTCGATACCAGACAATGCGTTGGTTGGGATAAGTTTAAATGGCATAACTAGCGAAGTGCCGTTTTCCTATGTTGCTATTGGAAACACTATTCGCTTTTTTGGTGACGGGAGCGCAGTAGCGCAGATTGGTATAGTTGCCATTGAAAGAGATGATATTATAGCAACGTCGACATTGTACATATTTAACCATGCCACAAGAACCCCTAGCGAGCATGGCGTTGGGCTTGAAATAATAAACGATAACAACGAAATAGTATTTTCTTCTGAACGTCCTTACATAAACGTATTAAAGTGCGGAAGCGAAGAAAAAGACAACATTTCTACTGCGAGTGAAAAGCCAATAATTGCGTGCAATTTAGGAGAAGATTATTACTATGAGCTTTACCAACAAGCTCATCATGTATCACCGCAAGGAGTAGAAAGCCATAAAAGGCCAACATATATATTGAAAAATCAAGTAGTAAGTATTGTGCCTAGGTTTTTCAATACGTTTTGGACAGGCGATAGTCAAGCTCCAGAATACAACCCAGATACAGGAGAATGGACGTACCCGGATAACGGAGGGCCTGAGTATGGAGGATTTTACGAATTTGATGCTTGGTATAATTACGGTTGGTTAATAGGGACAATTTGCTAATTTTTACATCAGAAAGGGAGGCGACAAATGAAACAATAAGCATTTCAGTCTGGCGAGCTGCGCACGGTTTAATCCCCAACGCAAGGTTATTATTTTAAGGGAGGTGACCACCAATGTTTACAGTCAACAACAACAACATCAGCATGATCAGGGGCGACAGCGGTGTTTTTACCATCACCATCACTGACGCCAACGGCAGCCCTGTTGAGCTGACCGAGGGTGACGTGTTGACGTTTACGCTCCGGAGAGCCGCCAGAAATCCCGCTATCGTTCTGCAAAAAATCATTGCTGGCGGCGAGCTGGATATCAAACCAGCCGATACAGAGGGGCTGACGTTTGGCGCTTATGTGTACGACATCGAGCTCAAACGTGCTGACGGCTATGTAGATACAGTCATCCCGCCGCATGAGTTTTTACTCATGGAGGAGGTGACCTACTGATGAGGTTACATGGCACGCTGACGGCTGCCAAAGGTGAGCTGCATGGCACGTTATCGCCCAGCAGAGCTAACCTGTGTGGCACATTGTCGGCAAGGTCGGTTATCGGCGCTGAGCTGTACGAGGGAGCCTATACGGTACACTCTGCAGCTCATGAGGCACAGGAGCTGCCAACAGCAAACAAACACTTAGTCAAAAATATTACCGTAGAAAAGATACCGTATTACGAAACAAGCAACCTGTCAGACGGTATTACAATCTACATAGGAGATGAAAGAGAGGTCGGAATCTATGGCTGAGAAAACTATTAGTAAAGTTGTGTATGGCGGCAAAACGCTGATTGATTTGACCAGCGATACCGTTACCGCTGATAAGCTGCTTAGCGGCGTTATCGCACATGACAAGAGCGGCGCGGCTATTACCGGTGCCTGCACCTATGACGCTGACACCAGCGATGCGACTGCTGCCAGCGCAGAAATCCTGAGTGGTAAGACTGCTTACGTCAATAAAATCAAGGTTACCGGCGAAATGAGGAACAATGGCGCTGTTACCGGCAGCATCAGCAAAAAAGCTGAAGCGTACAGCATCCCTATCGGTTACCATGACGGCTCTGGCAAGGTTGCTATCAGCTCCACCGAGCAGGCCAAAATCATTGCAACAAATATCCGCGCCGGTGTATCCATCTTGGGTGTTGAGGGCACCATGAGCGGTACCGAGGGCGCTAAGGCGCAAGCTAAGACTGCTACGCCTAAGACAACGGCGCAGACCATCCTGCCGGACAGCACTCAGGGATTTAATTACCTTACTCAGGTTACCGTGGAGCCAATCCCGTACAATGAGAGCGACAATGCTCAGGGCGGGAAAACCGTTACCATAGGCTAAGGAGCGTAGAAAAAAATGGCAGTGAATAAAGTTATATACGGCGGTAACACCTTGGTGGACCTTACCGGTGATACCGTCACCGCTGCCGATTTGGCAGACGGAGTAAAGGCGACAGGCGCAGACGGCAATCCTATTGTAGGGCTGATGCAAAAGGTTACCATTGACGCTGAGCTGTCGACTACTAGCACCAATCCTGTACAAAATAAGGTAATCACCGAGGCAATAGCCAACATGGGCGGCGGTTCTGGCAATTACCTGCCTTTAACTGGTGGTACAGTCACTGGTGGCATCACAGCACCAAATTTCCAGACTGGCTCGGCCGCAGCCAACTACTTCCAGTGCCGCAAATTCCGTGGCGAGGGAATTGGAATTTTTACAAATGCACCTCCGGCAATAAGTCAAATGCCGTCCTTGTCGCTAACATCAACGGCAACGGCTGGAACGGTGGGGCACGGCTGACCGGAGCGCCGACAGCACCGACGGCTGCTGCCGGAACAAACTCTGCACAGATAGCGACAACGGCGTTTGTGCAGATGGCTGTTGGCGGCAAAGCTAACACATCAGACCTTGCCGATTTTGTCAAAACATCCGGACAGAATACATGGCGGGCGCAGCAGACCTTTAACCTTGCAACTCTTGGTTATGAGCAGTATTCCGCACCGTACAGCAGTACAAATTCCGTCAGCCCATCTACGTCAGCCGCGTCCTATTATGCAACAGGAGCGTTTACTCTTAACCTTGCGACGTTATCAGCACTGTTGGGCAGCAATCAGTCAACTGTGTTTACGGCCTATATCACTGCCGGCGGTGATTATGCGCTGTCCATCACCAACGGCGGCACAATTAAATATATCGGTGCTGCTTCCGACCTAGCAATCACGAGCGCTGGCTTGCTGCTCAACATCCTTATGACCAAGGACAGCTACGGCAGCCTGACCAGCATCGTGCAGGCTAATAAGCTGACATGAGGTGACAACCATGGGACTTAACAGGATGATGTTTATCAAAAAATCTGCTGGAAGCGGCGGGGATACCGGGAATAATGCCTTTATCATGACCATGGGACAGCGGAGCGGTCAATATGGGTATAGTCGCAACAATGACAACTATGGTGAGATTACAGGCAATGTTACACACGATGGCAGAGCCGTTACTCTTGTTATGCTGTCTTATTATGGTGGATGGCTTGACGTTGCCTTTAAAGAAGAGGGTGTGACGGGGGGCAGCCGTAATATTAGTCTTAACATCACTCCACTTGAAACAGGTGTTACTCAATCACTTGCTGTTGGTAGAATATCATATCAAGATGCTGCAACAGGCTTTTACACCTACGTTCAACGTGTTCCGTCAAATATATCAAGCATGTTTACTGCTGCTAACGTCGGTAAGAAATTTAAAGTAGAAATCATCTTTAACTAAGCAAGGAGCAAATAATGAAAACGTATACATACAAGGCTAACAGCTACGATAACTTGTACGATTTGGCAGAGGCACTGGCGCATGACGGCACATTTATCCCACGCACAATATCTGATACTGATCTGGAGCAGCTGGGAGTAAATGTAGCGGAAACCGAAGAACCGATTGAAAATATCCGCACCCGCAAAATTTTTGAACTGAAGCGTCAGCGTGATGCTGCGGAGGTCGAGCCGGTGGAGTATGGCGGGCACCTCTACGATTACGACAGTAAAGCCCGCGACCGCATCAACGCCGCAATTATTGCGCTCGATGTACAGGGAGAGGGCGCTAAAATTAGCTGGACCACGGCAGACAATGAGGATGCGGTGGTAACTGCCGCAGACCTGCGTATGATTATCGCTTCCGTCGCCGCACGCAGCAATAAACTGCATACTGCGTACAGAACTGCTAAGGCACGGGTCGAAGCTGCAGTTACTGCGGATGAAGTAAGAGCTGTAGCAATGAATAATTAGGAGGTTGAGAAATGGATTTTTTAGCTTTGCGCTACGCCGTATATAACGCGGCACACACTTTGACTCATGGTTTTACTTATAAATCGGTTATTGGTGCTATTTTGGCCGTCTTGCTGCACAAACACGCGGTGTTGTTTATGGTTTTTACCGCGTTGGTATTTTTGGACTGCTTCACCCGCTGGATGTCTTTGAGCTACAAACGCCTGCAGAGCATGGGGCAGACTCCGTCCGTGATGCAGATTATTGGCGGCATTGAGGCAGCGCGCGCGGAAGGATTGATTTCCTCGGAGGTGATGAAGCATCGCTTTGTTGGCAAGGTCATCGTGTATATCCTCTGCGTGCTTGCCGCTGTGCTGGTAGACTTGGCGATGATTACTCTGCATCAGCCGGTGTGGGCTGTGCCGATGGTCGCGGGTTATCTTGTAATCACTGAGCTGTTGTCGATTTGCGAGAACCTTAGTGATGCTGGCATTGAGGCCGTCGGTGAGCTGGCGGCTATCATCAAAAAAAGAAAGGGCTGATTACTATGTTAACTGAACATTTTTCTGAAGCTGAATTTGCCTGCCGTTGCTGTGGCATGCTGCCTACGACCGGTATCAGCATGGCATTGCTGTTGGGACTGGAGCGCTTGCGCCTGCGCATCGGCAGACCGATTAACATCAGCAGCGGCTATCGTTGCCCGGATCATAATCGCGCTGTTGGTGGCGTGTGGAACAGCCAACATGTCAAAGGCACTGCTGCAGATATCTATGTTGATGGCATGGGCGTGCGTGAGCTGGCCAATATCTGCAAGCAGATTTTCGATGGCGTGGGCACCTACGTTGACAGCGGTTTTGTGCATGTGGATATGCGCGAGGGCGGTACTGTTCCAGGATACTTTACTTGGGAGGGCTAAGATGTGCTTAAAGCAATATTGCGTAATTACTGCAGCTACATTGTGCTTGCTGTGCTGTGCCTCTGCATCGGCGGCATCATCGGCTACAACCTACACGATGACGGCGGCGGAGATGACAGCGCTCGACAGTCGCTTGAATCTGCTATTAGAGCAAACAAGAGCCAGCAGACAAGCGCTGGCAGAATCACAAGCAGCGCTGAAAGAGTCGAAGTTGGAATTGAGCAAGCTCAAAACGGAGTCAATAAAGCTGCAGATAGAGCTGCAAGCTCAGAGCAGCTTATTGGAGAGTGCCAACAAATCCTTGCAGGCATCCGCGCGCGAGGAGAAGCGCATTAAAAAGCAGCGGCTGCTTTGGCAGATTATTGCCGGCAGTGTGGCTGTAGTTTTGGTCAAGGAAAAGCTGTAAAAAAAGACGTGGCAGGAAAAAGCAAGGGAACGTCGAATTTATTATTAACAACTTATGCAATAATCTTCGCCTTAAATAGCTTGAATAATGGGTACATTGTGGCCGTTTTGTGTCCGCTGACAAAATGTACACTAAAGCGATTTAATTACAATAGATGTAGCTTAGTTGCTTCAATCCCTTATTTAAGGCAGTTTTCAACTAATATAAATGAAATCTTATGGCTATAAAATACCTATGATGAAGCTAGTTCTATTGACGAGCCATGTTGAGTGCGTCACCCTGCTCACAAGGAGCTGAGCGACGCGGTGAGCAGTTGGTGCGCGCCATGCGATAGCCGTCCAAGAATGCGAGCGTGAGCGAAGCGTGATTGGAGACGGCGAACCGCTGAAACTGTGGTGCTGTTAAACCGCATGAATACGGCATTTTAAGGGTTTCGGAAGGGTGAAAAACTGTAATTTGTGGCCCTCGTGTGGCCGAAAATTTTAGATGGCCACAATTTAATAGCAAAAAACAAAGCGCTCAGACAACAATCATTTGCTGTCTGGGCGGTTTTTTTGTTAAGATAGACAATTATTGTCGCTTCTGTGTTTTATAATGAATGTAATACAATTATTCAATGAAAAAGCAACACTGAATTGCCGGTATATTTTGGAGATGATGAAAAATGGCTTTTAGCGAAGTGAAAAGAATATTGGAAGAGAGAAAAGTCGATATGAATTACTGCAGTAGCGAAGATTTTGGCATATTGACTAAGTGCGCAAAGTTTTTTCCGTGATTGTTTAAGCATAAAGGCCTATACTGAATATAGCAGATTAGATTATCATAATCCCTATAATTTATGTGAAGTAAAGGAGATGGCGAGATGGAATTTACCGATATCATTGGCGTACAAGAACTTTTTGAAAATGATGATAACATCGATAAGTTATTGCATTATGTAATTACAAAGGGTAGAGTTTTCCCAGGATATAAAGGAACATATTTATATAATAATATCGGACGCGCTGAATATATTGCCCATATTCTTAAAAATAGCGAAGACGGGCAAAATGAAGTTGTAGGCATCAGCTCTCACGTAATGGGTAACTGTTTTTGGCATGTCAGAATCAGTGCTAACGGTATTTTGAAAGAAAATACAGACGAGCTGTCGAAGTGCGTGTTCTGTACATCTATGTCTGATGATGATGAAAGCATAGTACCTGTAAGGCTTGTCCATGCAGATGTACTGCCTTGCTATTCTCCTGGTGAACCGGTTACTATGCAGATGGCTGCATTTCCGCTGAAAATCAGTTACTATCCTAATGAAGAAGCCTGTGATAAGGTTCATAATATTGGTATGTTCATGGGAAAACAGTTAAGATTGGCATCTGATAGATTGTTGAATTTTGGCGGAGAGGATTGTCTGATAAAGGGGACCGTAAAATCTATTGAACGTCACAAAACGCTGACTATAGCAGGCAATAATGCTGAAGAAAGAGAATTCTACTACGTTATTATTGATACCCAATTCGGAGAATTGCCTTTGTGTCATAAGATAGAATTAGTTTCGGAAGAAGAAAGACAGTTTTTTAAGGAAGGCGCTTGTGTATTTGCTTATTGTATAATTTCCGGTGATGTAGCTATTGAAAATTACCAGGAAGGTGCGGTATATGATGAAATAAATGATTTGAAATTGATCAGGGAGTGTCTTGATACCAAGGATTTTTCAAGGGCTGTCAATCTATTCTGTGACGATGCAGTATATATATCAGATGGATATGGTACCAGAGCAAATACCGGCAACGCTGTTAGAGAATATTTACAACAAGTTGCAGATAATATCAAGATGGATGAAAATGCTGTCATCAGAACATTACTTGTCTACATAGAAGACTATCAGGGAAAAAATGACGTTAACAAGAAATATATTGGGCATTATGCAGTAGTGTATTATCAATATATAGAAAAAGGTATAGATAGTTTCTTTATTATTGAAACTGATGAAAATGGCAAAGTATCTGAATTATACGTTTCGCGTGATAGCGGATTTAAAGTTGAGCCTGTTAATTGTTTGCCGGAAAAAGAAGAATCGGATTTTACTCCTCTATGTTTAGAGCATAATGTCGGAGATTGGCTTGCTATTCTTCAAATGTGGAATGTTTCTGATGATGAATATGAAACTGATAATATAGTGTGGGGTGGCATGGAGCCTGATTGCTTATATGAAGATAGAACCTCAAACAGTATTATCAAATTACAGGACAAAAATGAAATTTTTCTTGCGTTTAAAGAAAAGCTGCAAGAACTGAATAGACAAAATGACAATCGAATTGAAGATAATAAGCTTATTTTCGATAATGGTAATTCCGGAAGTGCAATTACCATTGAAGTAAGCGAACGACAAAGAATTAATAAAATTGTTGTAGAAGCGTATTCTAAGTATCTATGTTGATTGGACTAATGTGATAGTTATACCGGAACAAAGCGAAGCATAATCAGGGCGGTGAAACGCAAGTTTTAGAGTATAGGAGGTGAACGTGATAATGGTTACATTTAAATTGATAGAAGAAACAGACGAGTATTTACTTTATTGGTATTACGCTGAAGGCGATGAAAGCCTGAAACCGGGAATAATTATCGTTGATAAAATTAAGGGTAAGATTGATATTACAGAGCTTGCCGAGAATGATTGGGAACGTGATATATCTGTTGAAGAGCTAAATGAATTAGCTGAATCAGTCAATAGGGAGATACGTGAAGAAGGAGAAACGGATTTTCTGGAACTTGCAACGGAACCGGAGCATAGCGTATTTTTTGTAGACCATGCAGTCAATGCAATTTGGGATAAATTGCGTGAAGGAATTGTTCCGAAAAAAGGAGCTCGGGCTTGGTATTGATGAAGCGTTAAAGCAGTGGTTTTGCTCTATTTTAAATAGGGAAGGAAAATTTTATCCTAGCTGACAGCATAACAGCATAGCATTACAAGGCGTTCTACATGATTGCGGTAGAACGTCTTATTCTTCAAGAAATATTAGAGAATTTTCATACTATTCTTGACATTATCGCAATTATCTGCTAAGATAAACCCATAAGATTTTGCACGCCTGCCTGGAGTACGGTCGTCGCAGCGTCATTGAGAACGCCTTATGTATTATTGAGTAGTACATAGGGCGTTTTTTGTTAAGAAGGGAGCTAAAGTAATGCAAACAACCGAAGTAGGTCAAAACAGCGAAATCAAGCAGGTCATAGGCAGCCTTTGCATGATGAACAACAGGTTTATGAATTTTATGCTTGATGACAACAAAGAAGCAGCTCAGGTTTTCTTGCGTGTAATCCTTGGAGATGATAAAATTAAGGTGAGAAATGTCAGGATACAGAGCTTTATCCAAAATATCTACGGACATTCTTCTCAATTGGATATTTTAGCGCAGGATAGCAAAGGACGTTATTTTAACGTAGAGGTGCAGAGAAGTGATGAAGGCGCACCTGCAAGACGCGCCAGATTTTACAGCAGTATCCTTGATACACACTTCCTGCAACCAAGTAAGCTTTACGAAGAACTGCCGGATACTTACGTAATTTTTATCACAGAAAACGATGTCTTGCACGATAATTTGCCACTGTATAATATCAGGCGCAGAATCGATGAAAATGCGAAATGCTTTGAAGATGGTTCGCACATTATCTATGTCAACAGCCAGCGTCGAGATAATACAGCGCTTGGTAAACTGATGCAGGATTTATATTGTACAGAGCCTAAAAATTTACATTACCATGAATTTGCCGAGCGCATGGAGTTTTTGAAATACAGCAAGGAGGGCGAAGAAAAAATGACTGACGTAATTGAAGAATATGCTGCAAGAAAGGCCGAAGCATTAGCGAAAGAAGCAGTGAAAGAAGCAGCGAAAAAAGCTGAAGAAAAAGAGCAGGCAAACAGAATAGAGCTTGCCCAAGGCTTACTGGCTGACGGTATGAGTATCGAGTTCACCGTCCGTCACTCTAAGCTTACAGAAGCAGAAGTACGCGAATTGGCTTCCAAGCTGTCTGCGTAAGCTAAAAGGGTATTACCGCAAAAACAAAAATACAGTAAGTACAGGCACCTGTTTATCAGCAAAATGATAGGCAGGTGCTTTTTTTGCGCATTTTTTGCTATTTAACATGCTCTTAACATCAGTATAATACTTCCTTAACAATGATATATTATACTAGCATCATAAACCACGAACACTACTGATAAGGCGCAGAACTTATCGAAAATAAATTTTTTCACGATGGTTGAAGGAGGAAATATATTATGAAATTGAAAAAAGTCGCATGTTTAGGTCTGGCAGCTATGGTAGCACTCGGTGCTTTGGGCTGCGGCAGTGATAACAAGGCTGCTGATAACAAAGCAGGCAGCAAGGTTACCGGCAGTGTAACCGGCAGCGGTTCTTCCGCACTTCTGCCGCTGGCAAAGGATGCAGCAAGCAAATTTAAAGCTCTGAACCCGGATGTTTCCATCACCCTTAATGGCGGCGGCAGCGGCACCGGTCTTAAGCAGGTTGCAGACGGCAGCGTTAACATCGGTAACTCTGACGTACCGGCAGAAAGCAAGCTGAAACCCGAAGTTGCCAAAGGACTTGTAGACCACAAGGTTTGCGTAGTTACAATGGCTCCGGTTATCAACAAAGACCTGGCAGCTAAAGTAAAAAGCCTGACCAAGGCTCAGCTGACCGACATCTTCACTGCTAAGGTAACTAACTGGAAACAGGTTGGCGGCCCGGATGAACCTATCGTTCTGATTACCCGTCCTGCTACCAGCGGTACCCGCGCTCTCTTCCAGGAGTTCGCTTTGGGCGGTGCTAAAGAAGCAACCAACAAATCTCTGGAGACTGATGACTCCGGCACTCTGCTGCAAAGCGTAAAGGATAACAAAGGCGCTATCGGTTATGTTGCTCTGTCCTACCTAGTAAATAACAAAGACGTTGCAACAGTTGCCATCGACGGCGTAGAGCCTACTTTGGATAACACCTACAGCGGTAAATATCCTGTATGGGGTTATGAGCACATGTATACTAAAGGCGAAGCTACTGGCGCTGTAAAAGCGTTCCTGGACTTCATCCTTTCTGCTGATTATGGCAAGGAAATTGAAAAACAGGGTTATGGTGTTACTGCCAAAATGCAAGTAAAGAGATAACTTAGGACTTCGGATAAGGCGCATTAGCGTCAATCCCAAAACAATTATTACGCTTCCATCTAAACGAGAAATAGGAAGACAGCATACGCCGAGAGATGCGTCTTACCGGTCTTCTCATCCCCTTTAGAATAAACATCAAGGCTGTGCCTGGCAGGAGCTGGTAAGTTATCAGCTGCGAGCCTCTGCATAGCCTTTAGTTTTACGAAAGAAATATTCACGAGTTACATCAGAGGAGAATAGTTTATGCAACAGGTTACAACAAATGCTTATAGGCAGGATGCGTTGTGGCGCTACATTATTACCGGCTGCGGCTTGGCGCTCATTGTTCTGACGCTGTCTATCGGCGCTTTCCTGTGCTACAAGGGCTTAGGCACATTCACTACATATAATCACAGCATCAGAGAGTTTCTTTTTTCGGCAGATTGGGCGCCGAGTGACAGCGCTGAGGGCGGTGGCAAGGTTGGCGCAGCCATCTTCATCTTCGGTTCTGTTATTACCTGCGCGTTGGCGCTGGCGATTGCTACACCGTTCAGTTTGGCAACCGCAATTTTTATGACGGAGATTTCGCCGGAGCTGGGCAAGCGCTTTGTCCAACCGGCTGTGGAGATTTTTGTCGGCATTCCTTCCGTGGTTTACGGCTGGATCGGCCT
>OKTM01000556.1_pt1 | contig 16378 bp, 13 predicted proteins | sample 1606401 | NCBI WGS metagenome assembly OKTM01 (sample SAMEA3879583, study PRJEB24766) | human gut metagenome | biome: human-associated habitat; feature: feces | place: USA | collected 1985/1987 | reverse complement strand
GCCTGTCCTAATTTCTCACAGATCCTTAGGATCTGTGCTTCGTCCATCAGGCTGTATGTCTTATTTAACAGTTCCTGGTAAGTGTTTAGAACCTGCCTTGTGTGTCCCGTGAGTTCTTTATTTTTCTCCTCAAATGTTTCCTCATATTGATAAATGAACTCACGGTATCCCCTATATCCGCATTTCTTTGCGAATCTCGATAAGGATGCTTCTGACACAAATAATCGTTTGGCAATCTCTTTGGCCGAAAAATCAACTTTCTTCTGATTCTTCATAAAGAAATCTGCAATTGTTCTTTCCAGTGCTGTAAAATTTTCATAATTGGATTCAATGATCGGTATCACTGATTTTACATAATAGTCCATCGTATTGATCCTTTTTATCTATTTGATCGCATCTGCAAATGTCTTTGTGATCAGCTGTGGTCTTGTAATTGCTGATCCTACAACTGCACAGTATGCTCCTAACTCTAACACTCTCTTTAATTTCTCTGGTGTGTTGATATTTCCTTCTGCAATGACTGGATGTTTTACTTTGGAAAGGATGGTTCTTAAGATTTCAAAATCATTTTCATCCAACTGTGTCGATGTATCCACAACATAAATTGCCAGATCTGCCTCATTTAAATATTTTTTTGCACGATCCACGCCGATCTTTTCCACAACATCGTCCGTCTCACGGATTCCCGCTGTATCGATCACATTTAAAATGATTCCATTTAAGTTGATCTGTTCTTCCAGTACATCCCTCGTGGTACCAGCAATATCTGTAACGATAGCACGCTCCTCTCCCACGAGCGTATTTAAAAGAGATGATTTTCCGGCATTCGGTTTTCCAAGGATCACCGTCTTGATGCCCTCCTGGATCATCTTGCCCTCATCCGCAGATGCAAGCAGCTTTTCCACCTGCTTTTTCTGCTCCGCAACAACCTGGGCCAGCCGCTTTGGATACCCGTCCAGGCTGATGTGCTCCGGGTCGTCGAGCGCCGACTCAATAAATGCGATCTCGTAAATCAGCTTCTTGCGGATTGCCCGGATCGCCTTTTTCACCGTTCCGCGAAGCTGGCTCTCGGAGCTTTTTAAGGCATACGCACTCTTTGCCGAGATGACATCCATAACCGCCTCGGCCTGCGTCAGATCCATTCTTCCATTCAGAAACGCCCGTTTCGTAAACTCACCCGGATCTGCCGCCCGCGCACCGGCATTTAAGACTGCCTCGAGCACTTTTTTCACCGCCAGCACCCCGCCGTGACAGTCGATCTCGACGGTATTCTCACCCGTATATGTTTTCGGCCCTTTCATCACCATGACAAGGACCTCATCAATCACTTCCTCCCCTTCGGTAATCCATCCATAATGAATCGTATGGGATTTGACCGCAGAAAGCTTTTTTCCTTCTTTTTTTGCACGGAATACGCGATCCGCCACTTCGAATGCATCGTTTCCGCTGATTCTTACAATACCAATTCCCGCCGGCGCCATCGCTGTGGACACTGCGGCAATTGTATCATCCAAATGAAATCCTGCCATTGTTTCCAGTCCTTTCTAAAACCTCTCTTTTGGGGGATCCCAGTATTCAGATCCACATCTTTTCTTTCCTTTCGCATGGCTCTGAATAGTTCCATTTTAGCAGAAAACCAGAAAAGACGGTACCCCGTATTTTACACAGGTACCGTCTTTTTGCATATTTTTTACGCTTTCTTATCGTTTCGGCGCTACAACTACGTGGCGGTATGGCTCGCTGCCCTCGCTGTAGGTCTCCACGAATTTATTTCCCTGCAGTGCAGAGTGGATGATTCTTCTCTCGTAAGGATTCATCGGCTCTAAGGAAACCGGTCTTCTGGTCTTTTTCACTTTGTAAGCGATGTTTCTTGCCAGATTTTCCAGTGTTTCTTTTCTGCGTTTGCGGTAGTTCTCCGTATCAAGTTTGACACGAACGTAATCCTTCTGCTCTTTATTGACTACAAGGCTGGTCAGATACTGAAGGGAATCCAGTGTCTGTCCTCTTTTTCCGATCAGGATACCCATATCCTCACCGGCAAAATCAACTTCAAGAGAACCGTTCTCGGCATTATACTCCATCTGGATCTCAACCGGGAGCTCCATGGCTTTGAATACACCGCTTAAGAACTCAAGTGCCGTTGCCTTGATCTGGGCGATTTCCTCGTCTGTTCTCTGAACTACTTCACGCTCTTCTCTTGGCTCGGAGCGTCTTGCAGTTTCTGCCTGACGCGGAGCAGATTTTCTTTCCGTTTCTTTCTTTACAGCTTCTTTTTTCGGCGCTTCCTTTACCGGTGCAGGAGCTGCCTCTTTTTTCTCTGGTTTCTGGGGTGCTTCCGGTTCTTTTTCCGGTGCGGCTTTTACAGCGGCACGAATCACAGCCGGTTTACTTCCGATTCCAAAGAATCCGGAACTGCCTTCGCTGATGACCTGGATCTCCAGTTTATCGCTGGCAGCCTGAAGCTCAATGCAGGCTTTTGTAATAGCGTCGTCCACTGTTTTTGCGGATACTTCGATAAACTCCATAAAGATTTACCCCCTATTTTTTCTTTTTGCTGTTCTTTTCATCAAACTGTTTTACCATGTTTGCTTTCGCAGCGATGCTTCCGGCGCGGTATTCCTGATTACTGTTGTAATACTCAGTCGAAGCCTTTCTTGCTGCCTCTTTTTCCTCAGCAGACGGCTCTTCGTTCTCCTGTACCTGAATATTACGCACACTCTGCGTTGCAGCCTGTGTGATTTTCTGCGGCGGAAGGCCGGCTTTTTCTCTCTTCTTGGCCGCTTTTTCCTGATTTTTGCGGATCACCTCATCCATGTCAATCGAGGACATATGACGGTTGATCACAACCTGCTGTACGCTTCGAACAAGCGCACCTGCAATCCAGTAAATACCAATACCGATGGAGAACGATAAACACATAAATGCGGAGAAAACAGGCATTACCGTGTTCATGGTCTTCATGGAATTTTCCATGGAATTTGCTGTCTTATTTCCGTTGTTGGAAGATGGTGCCTGCGGCATCAGCTTGTAGTTCAGCCACTGGGTAAACCATGCCAGAACCGGCACCAGAATTGCTCCTACAATCAGAAGAGCAGATCCGTTTGCCATACCCTCGCGGATGACATCCATCGGAGACTGTGTGATATTAAATCCAAGGAACATGTTGATATGCTTGGACTCCGCGGCGGTTTTTGTAATGGTATCCGCAATACCGGAGAACTCGCTGATATCGGCCAGCTTCGTCCACTGGGACGGTTTCAGCACATAAAACATGTCCAGAAGGTTATTTTCGGTTAATGTTTCACTTACTTTACTGTACATGGTAACACGGTTATCTGTGATAAACTGTGTCAGGATGTCAGAATATCCTGATACACCCATCATCTGTGTTGTCAGTCCCTGGAATACATTGCGGACACTTCCGATATATCCCGGAATATGATAGATAACCTGGTACAGTGCAAGCAGAATCGGCATCTGAACCAGCAGTGTACTGCAGCTTCCTGTCGGGGAGACACCGTATTTCTGATAAACTGCCATGGTTTCTTCAGATTTTTTCATCTGAGAAGCCTGGTCTTTTTTGTTCTGATATTTCTTTTCAATTCTCTGCAGATCCGGCTGCATTACGCTCATCATCTTCGACATCTTCTGCTGCTTGATCTGAAGCGGCGTCAGAACGAGATAAATGATAATCGTATACAGAATAATCGCAATACCGATGTTCGGAATTCCAATTTTTTCCAGGCAAAAATAAATTCCATTGATCAGCCAGCCGAGGATCTGGCATACCCACCCGATAATCGGCCACGTTGACTTACTCAGTACGATATCCAAAACGTCTTTTCCTCCTTATTTATCTACGGCACAGGGTCGTAACCTCCGTGTGAAAACGGGTTACATCTCAGTATTCTCCATAATGCCAGCAGACTTCCTTTGAAAGCACCATATTTCTGAATCGCTTCCAGCCCGTACTGCGAGCAGGTCGGCGTATAAGGGCAGTGCACCCTCTTCAGAGGAGACAGGTACTTCTGATAAAACCGGATACCTTTTATCAATACCGTCTTCATTTTTCTGTTTCCTTTAATATATGATGTAGTTTTCCCAGATGCAAAAGTGCTCCCTCTATCTCGAAATACGTACAGTTTTTTGCATTAACTCTTGCGATCACAACTACATCCATTCCACACTGAAATTCCTCTTCATGCAGACGATAACTCTCCCGGATCAGTCTCGCCAGATGGTGGCGCACAACGCTGTTTCCCACCTTTTTACTTACTGAAATTCCAATCCGGTTCCGTCCCAGCTGATTTTTCTTCACATACATGACCAGAAATCGGTTTGCAAACGATGTTCCCTGCTTATAAACCAGCTGAAAATCTCTGTTTTTTTTCAGGCTTTCCGAATATTTCATGAATCCATTCTTTCCTTCATGATTTGTCTAAATTTTCTTTTCATTGAATAGCTTTAGATAGAAGAAAAGACCACATAAATTTTATGCGGCCTTTGGTTTTATGCTGATAATTTTTTTCTTCCTTTTAATCTTCTTGCAGCTAAAACTTTTCTTCCACCTTTTGTGCTCATTCTTGCTCTGAATCCGTGAACTTTAGCTCTGGATCTTTTTTTCGGCTGAAATGTCATTTTCATAAGATAAGGCACCTCCTTTAAATTCTAATCAATAACTGCCTGCAAGGCAGTATTTCACTACATGTATGACAGAAAACATCATTTCAATTATATTCATAAACCCCCATTTCGTCAACCCTAAAATCAATAATTTTCGCAGTTTTTTTCGGAAAAAATGCCGCTCTGACGCGGTTTTCCGGTCTGCCGCTGCCCGTGCCTTCCGTGTGCTGATTTTCGGTTTATCCACAACTTATCCACACTGTCCGCCGCACGCGTACAAATACCAGTTCGATTTTTGTGCTTTCCACACGATATCTTGTAACCGTAATCAACATTATCCACAATCTGTGGATAACCTTGTGGATAACTTTCGGTTTTGCTGTGTACAACCTGTGGGCATTTCCAATTTTTCCAGTATTTACGCCATGTATAATGTGTATATAAGTTTTCCAGACTTTACACATTTCGGTTTTTCCAGCCCTCTATCCACAATTTTATCAACATAAGATTCCCTGTTATCCACAAACTATCCTCCATTTCATCAACAGGAAAATTTTTTACACATTCTGTGGATAAAAAAATAATTATCCACATTTTTGGGTTGAATAAAACGGCATTTTATTATATCATATAGAAGTAAAAATGCGACTATTCGGGGAAAATTTCGTTTTCCAGACAGAAGTTATCCCCAAAAAGCAATGATTATAGAAGCGGAGCGACAGAAAAAGCATGGAAATCGTACAAGATAAATGGAAAGAAATACTGCAGAGAGTGCGGGACGAGCACGAATTATCTGAGATCTCCTTTACTACATGGATTGAACCACTTACGATCCATTCGGTTGAGGACAATCTGATCACAATCCTGGTTCCATCCGAAAAAATGGGTCTCGATTACGTGAGCAAAAAATATACTCTTCCTATTAAAGTGGCAATCGCGGAAATCACAGGTGTCAACTATGAGATCCGCTTTATTCTTCCGGAAGAAGTGAAACAGGAAAAAGCGCCTGCTCCCGTCCAGAAAAATCTCTATGTGCCGAACCTGAATCCAAAGTATACCTTTGATACCTTCGTGGTCGGCAGCAATAACAAATTTGCCCATGCAGCTTCTCTCGCCGTGGCCGAATCCCCGGGAGAAATCTACAATCCGCTGTTTTTATACGGTGGTGTTGGACTGGGCAAAACCCATCTGATGCACTCGATCGCACATTTTATTCTTCAGAAGAACCCGTCTTCGCGGATTCTCTACGTAACGAGTGAAGAATTTACCAATGAAGTCATCGAGGCTATCCGAAACAGCAACAACACCGCAATGACCAAATTCCGTGAGAAATACCGCAATATCGACGTACTTCTCATCGATGATGTGCAGTTTATTATAGGAAAGGAATCCACGCAGGAAGAGTTTTTCCATACCTTCAATACGCTGCACGGCGCCAACAAACAGATCATCCTTTCTTCGGATCGTCCCCCGAAAGACATGGATATCCTGGAAGACCGCATCCGTTCCCGTTTCGAATGGGGACTCCTTGCCGACATCCAGAGCCCGGATTATGAGACGCGAATCGCCATTCTCCGAAAGAAACAGGAATTAGACGGCTATTCCGTCAGCGACGATGTGATCGAATACATCGCTTCCAATATTAAATCGAATATCCGTGAGTTGGAAGGCGCTCTCAACAAAATCATTGCATACGCAAACCTTGAAAAACGTGAAATCAACATTGATCTTGCAGAGCAGGTGCTGCGCGACATCATCTCCCCGAACGAGAAGAAGGTGATCACGCCGGAATTTATCATCGACACCGTTGCAGATCACTTCGATATTACGCCGTCCGACATTGTCGGCAGCAAGCGGAGCAGCAAAATCGTATTCCCGCGCCAGATCGCAATGTATCTGTGCCGCGAAATGCTCGATGCCCCGCTGACCGGAATCGGAAAAATGATGGGCGACCGCGATCATACCACTGTCATGCACGGCATTGAGAAGATCGAAAAGGAAATGAGTGCTAAAGACAGTGTCCGCAACACGGTAGACATCTTAAAGAAGAAGATCAACCCGTCGAAATAGGCGGAGCCTTTGTAACTCTGTCAAAACGATTAAAACCGATTTACATTTATATAAGAAGAAACTCATCGGTTGACAGGCCCTTATTTATACACAAACCGATGTGGAAAGCCTGTGGATGAATTGTGGACAAATTTGGGGCCTGAAGTTATCAACATTTCATACACAGGTTCACGTTCGATTATTCACAGAGTTATACAGATCGATTTTTCCAGTATTTCCGCATTCTTGACGGGGTTTTCCACATATCCACAGCCTCTACGACTAAGACTACGGATTTTTACTATATTTTTTCTTTATAAGCAGACTCACCAAACAGTGAGGAAAGGAGAGTTATCCACAATTATGAAATTAGTGTTTGACAAAGCAGACCTTGTAAAAAGCGTTGGTATCGCTATGAAAGCTGTCTCCGGTAAAACAACCATGCCGATTCTGGAATGCATTCTGATTGATGCATCTTCCAACGTGATCAAATTTACCTCCAACGATATGGAACTCGGAATCGAAACCATCGTCACAGGTATGATTCTGGAACGCGGTATTGTTGCTCTGGATGCAAAGATTTTTTCTGAGATCGTAAGAAAACTTCCGGATAATCAGGTTACAATAGAAACAGATGAAAATCTGGTAACCACGATTACGTGTGAAAAAGCAAAATTCAACATTCCGGGACAGTCAGGAGAAGATTTTTCCTATCTGCCGATTCTCGAAACTTCCGATTGTGTTTCCATTTCCCAGTTCACCTTAAAAGAACTGATCCGTCAGACCATTTTCTCCATTGCAGCCAATGAGAACAACAAACTGATGACCGGTGAGCTTTTTGAAATCAAAGATAACACACTTCGCGTCGTATCTCTGGACGGACACCGTATTGCGATCCGCAGAATTGAGCTGAAAGATTCGTATCCGGACCGAAAAGTCGTTGTTCCGGGAAAAACCCTGAACGAAATCAGCAAAATTCTGTCCGGCGAGATGGATGATCAGATTGATATTTACTTCTCGGAAAACCACATTATGTTCAAGTTCGATGATACAACGGTCGTTTCCAGACTGATCGACGGTGAATATTTCCGCATCGACCAGATGCTTTCGAGTGATTACGAGACAAAAGTGACGATCAACAAAAAAGAATTCTTAAGCTGTATCGACCGTGCGACGCTTCTTGTCAAAGAAGGCGACAAAAAACCGATCATCATCGACATCCAGGATGGAGCGATGGAACTGCAGATCAACTCCGCGATGGGTTCCATGAAAGAAGAGATCGATATCAACAAAGAAGGCAAGGATATTATGATCGGTTTTAACCCGAAATTCCTGATCGATGCACTTCGTGTTATTGACGACGAGGAAATTTCGATTTATCTGGTCAACCCGAAGGCTCCATGTTTTATCCGGAACGAAGAAGAGAGCTATATCTATCTGATTCTGCCGGTAAACTTCAATTCCGTGAGATAAGTCACATAAGTTTGAAATCTGCCGGAACCTTTTCTGAAAGAACTTTCAGCGGTTTTACAGCCACACAGGTTGAAAACTGCGAACTTACGTGAGGAAAAGGCACGGCAGTGCAGGAGGAAAAAATGGAAATTATTACGCTGCGTGAAGATTACATCAAACTGGGCCAGGCATTAAAAGCTGCGGCTCTGGTAGAAGACGGCGTGGAAGCAAAGCTCGTCATCAAGGACGGCTGCGTGACCGTAAACGGTGAAGTAGATACCCGCCGCGGCCGCAAGCTCTATGACGGAGATGTTGTCTGCTACAATGGAAATGAGATACAAATTAAAAAATAAGGCTTAAAAACTTAAGCTGATTTTTCACGGACGAGTGCTCATGTATATCAAATCTTTAGAACTGAAGAACTATCGGAATTATGAGAGTTTATGCATAAATATCAGCCCCGGAACGAATATTCTCTACGGCGACAATGCCCAGGGAAAGACGAATATTCTCGAGGCTTTATATCTCGCGGGTACGACAAAATCGCACCGCGGCAGCAAGGACCGCGAAATCATCCAGTTTGACCGGGAGGAAGCCCATATCCGGATGATGGTGGAGCGGAACGGCAGCACGCATAAAATCGATATGCATCTGAAAAAAAATAAATCCAAGGGAATCGCCATCGATGGAGTTCCGATCCGCAAAGCGTCGGAACTTTTTGGCATTGTAAATATTGTGTTTTTCTCTCCGGAGGACCTGAATATCATCAAAAACGGTCCTGCGGAGCGCCGGCGTTTCCTGGATAGCGAAATTTGTCAATTGTCAAGACTATACATGATCGAGCTTGCCAATTATAATAAAGTGGTGGCGCAGAGAAACAAGCTGCTTAAAGAGATTTCGTTTTCCGGCAGAATGGCGGATACGCTCGAGATCTGGGATGAGCAGATGGTCCGCTATGGAACAAGCATTATTTCCGAGCGGAAAAAGTTTATCAGCCGCCTGAATGATATTTTATCCGAGATCCATCAGAATCTGACCGGAGGAAAGGAGCAGATTCTGATTACCTATGAACCGAATGTGTCCGAGGAAGCGTTTTCCGAAGAGTTAAAAGCCGGAAGAGAGCGTGATCTGCGTTTCGGACAGTCCTACACCGGGCCGCACCGGGACGATTTCTGTGTGCGGGTCAACGACATCGATATCCGTAAATACGGTTCCCAGGGGCAGCAGAGGACGGCGGCGCTTTCGCTGAAACTGGCGGAGATCCGTCTGGTCGAGGAGGAAATTCACGATACACCGGTTTTACTGCTGGATGATGTTTTGTCGGAGCTGGACGGCAGCCGGCAGAATTATCTTCTGCAGAGCATTCACAGCATACAGACACTGATTACCTGTACCGGACTGGACGAGTTTGTCGAAAATCATTTTGAGGCAAACAGCGTATTCCAGGTGGTCGAGGGATCTGTGTTTCACAAAGAAACAGGAGGAATCTAAATGAGTACAGAGAACATGGAAAAGACAGAGTATGGTGCAGACCAGATTCAGATTCTGGAGGGTCTGGAAGCCGTACGGAAGCGCCCAGGTATGTATATCGGCAGTACCTCCGCACGGGGACTTCACCATCTGGTCTATGAGATTGTCGACAACTCGGTAGACGAGGCACTGGCAGGATACTGCAAAAATATTGACGTTACGATTAACCCGGACAACTCCATCACCGTCATCGACGACGGCCGTGGTATTCCGGTCGGCATCAATCATAAGTCGGGCCTTCCGGCCGTTGAGGTTGTCTTTACGGTGCTGCACGCAGGCGGAAAGTTCGGCGGCGGAGGGTACAAGGTATCCGGCGGTCTGCACGGCGTTGGTGCATCCGTTGTAAATGCGCTGTCTAACTGGCTTGAGGTGCGCGTTTATCACGATGGAAAGGTTTACTTCCAGCGGTATGAGCGCGGAAAAACCATGAATAAGCTGGAGGTCATCGATACCTGTCCGATCGAAAAAACAGGTACCGAGGTCCGTTTCCTGCCGGATGACACGATGTTCGAGGAGACGGTTTATGATTACGACGTTTTAAAAACAAGACTCCGCGAGACCGCATTTCTGACCAAGGGACTGCGCATTGTTCTGCGCGATCTGCGCACGGATCCGGTAGTGGAAAAAGCATTCCACTACGAGGGCGGTATCAAAGAGTTTGTCAGCTACCTGAACAAGAGCAAAACGGCGCTCTACCCGGACATCATCTACTGCGAGGGAGAAAGAGACGGCGTTCTCGTTGAGGTTGCGATGCAGCACAACGATTCCTATCAGGAAAATACGTACGGTTTCGTCAACAACATTACGACGCCGGAGGGCGGTACCCATATCGTGGGCTTCCGGAATGCGCTGACGAAAACCTTTAATGAATATGCAAGAGCAAATAAACTGTTAAAAGACAGCGAACCGAACCTGACCGGAGAGGATATCCGCGAGGGTATGACGGCGATTGTCAGCATCAAAATCGAGGAGCCGCAGTTCGAGGGCCAGACAAAGCAGAAACTTGGAAACAGCGAGGCGAGAGGAGCAGTCGACAATATCGTGAGCACTCAGCTCGAGCTGTTCCTGGAGCAGAACCCAGCTGTCGCAAAAACGATCGTTGAAAAGTCCCTGCTTTCCCAGCGTGCGAGAGAGGCTGCAAGAAAAGCGCGTGACCTGACGAGAAGAAAATCCGCACTGGACGGTATGTCCCTGCCTGGAAAACTGGCAGACTGCACCGACAAGGATCCGAAAAACTGTGAGATCTTCCTGGTCGAGGGAGATTCCGCGGGCGGTTCCGCAAAATCCGCGAGAAGCCGTGCAACGCAGGCGATCCTGCCTCTGCGTGGAAAAATCCTGAATGTAGAGAAAGCACGTCTCGATAAAATTTATGCCAATGCCGAGATCAAAGCGATGATTACGGCATTCGGAACCGGAATCCACGACGATTTCGATATTACCAAACTGCGCTACGACAAGATCATCATCATGACCGATGCCGATGTCGACGGCGCGCACATCGACACGCTGATGCTGACGTTCCTGTACCGCTTCATGCCGGAGCTGATCAAACAGGGCCACGTTTACCTGGCACAGCCGCCGCTGTTCAAGATTGAGAAAAACAAAAAAGTATGGTACGCATACGATGACGATCAGATGAATCAGATCCTCAATGAGATCGGACGCGGAGATAATAAGATCCAGCGTTACAAAGGACTGGGAGAGATGGATGCGGAGCAGCTCTGGGAGACCACCATGGACCCGGAACGCCGTGTTCTGCGCCGCGTTGTGTTCGATGAAGAGTATTCTTCTGAAATTGATCTTACCTTCAATACGCTCATGGGCGACAAGGTAGAACCGCGCCGTGACTTTATCGAAGAGAGAGCAAAATACGCAAACAACCTGGATATCTAAAAAGTCCTGTGAACTGAAGTGGAGGAAAAGATGGAAGATAATGTTTTTGATAAAATTCACGAGGTCGATCTGAAAGACACGATGGAGGAATCCTACATCAACTATGCGATGAGCGTAATTGCATCCCGTGCACTTCCAGACGTCCGCGATGGCTTAAAGCCGGTACAGAGACGTATTCTGTACTCCATGAGTGAACTGAACAATACGCCGGATAAGCCGCACCGTAAGTGCGCGCGTATCGTCGGTGATACGATGGGTAAATATCACCCGCACGGCGACAGCTCTATCTACGGAGCACTCGTCAACATGGCACAGGACTGGGCAACCCGTTATCCGATGGTGGACGGCCATGGAAACTTCGGTTCCGTCGACGGCGACGGCGCTGCGGCTATGCGATACACCGAGGCACGTTTAAGCAAAATCTCGATGGAGATGCTGGCGGATATCAACAAAGACACCGTAGACTTCGCCCCGAACTTTGATGAAACCGAAAAAGAGCCTGTTGTTATGCCGGCCCGCTACCCGAACCTTCTGGTAAACGGTACTTCCGGTATCGCAGTCGGTATGGCAACGAACATCCCGCCGCACAATCTGCGCGAGGTGGTAAGTGCCATTGTAAAAATTATTGATAATATCATCGAGGAGGACCGTACGACAGATCTCGAGGAGATTCTCGGCATTGTAAAAGGCCCTGACTTCCCGACCGGAGCAGAAATCCTCGGCACCCGCGGCATCGACGAGGCCTACCGTACCGGCCGCGGTAAAATCCGTGTTCGTGCGGTATCAAACATCGAGACACTGCCGAACGGAAAGAGCGAGATCATCGTAACCGAGATCCCGTACATGGTAAACAAGGCGCGCCTGATCGAGAACATCGCCGCGCTGGTAAGAGATAAAAAGATCGACGGCATCACCGGCATTGCGGACCACTCCAACCGTGAGGGTATGCGCATCTGTATCGAACTGCGCCGCGACGCCAATGCAAACGTCATCTTAAACCAGCTGTACAAACATACCCAGATGCAGGATACCTTTGGTGTGATCATGCTTGCACTGGTAAACAATCAGCCGAAAGTCATGAACCTTCTGGAGATGCTGACGTATTATCTGCAGCACCAGGAAGAGGTTGTGACGAGAAGAACGAAATACGACCTGAACAAAGCGCAGGAGAGAAGCCATATTCTGGAAGGACTCTTAAAAGCGCTTGACCATATTGACGAAGTGATCCATATCATCCGTGCATCCGCGAATGCGGCAGAGGCAAAGAAGAACCTGATGGAACGCTTCGATCTGAGTGATGCCCAGGCCCAGGCAATCGTAGACATGCGTCTGCGCGCTCTGACCGGTCTGGAACGGGAGAAGCTCGAGAACGAGTACAAAGAGCTGATGGCGCGCATCGAGCAGTTAAAAGCCATCCTCGCAGACCGCAAGGTGCTTCTTGGCGTTATCCGCAGGGAGATTCTGACCGTATCCGAAAAATACGGCGATGACAGAAGAACTTCCATCGGCTTTGATGAGTACGATCTCTCCATGGAGGATCTGATTCCGGTAACAAACACTGTCATTACCATGACAAAATTAGGTTACATCAAGCGCATGAGCCTTGACAATTTCCGCGCACAGAACCGTGGCGGTAAGGGAATCAAGGGAATGCAGAAGCTGGATGAGGATTACGTAGAAGAGCTCTTCATGACCAATACACATCATTACCTGATGTTCTTTACGAACACCGGACGTGTATACCGTATCAAGGCTTACGAAATCCCGGAGGCAAGCCGTACCGCGAGGGGAACTGCAATTGTAAACCTGCTCCAGCTCCAGCCGGGCGAGAAAATTACGGCAGTTATCCCGATTCGTGAATACACGGAAGGACATTTCCTGTTCATGGCGACAAAGAAAGGTATTGTGAAAAAGACACCGATCACCGACTATGCAAATGTCAGAAAGACAGGACTTGCTGCGATCAGTTTAAGGGAAGATGATGAGCTGATCGAGGTAAAAAAGACAGATAACAATCAGGATGTTTTCTTAGTGACGAAATATGGTCAGTGTATCCGGTTTAAAGAGACAGATGTAAGAAAAACAGGCCGTACTTCCATGGGAGTCATCGGTATGAATCTTACGGATGGGGATGAAGTTATCGGTATGCAGATGCAGTCCCAGGGGGATGCACTCATGATCGTTTCAGAAAAAGGTCTTGGAAAATGTACACTGATCTCCGAATTTACCACGCAGAACCGTGGCGGTAAGGGTGTAAAATGTTACAAGATCACCGAAAAGACTGGAAATATTGTCGGCGTGAAAGCGGTAAACCAGGACAATGAACTGATGCTGATCACCACCGAAGGAATTATTATCCGTATCAAAGTCAGTGATACAACGTTGCTCGGAAGAATTACTTCCGGTGTCAAACTCATCAACTTAGATGAGAATGTCACGGTGGCAAGTATCGCAAAAGTCCGTGAGGATAAGAGTCTGATCGACAATGCAGACACATCCGAACTGCTCAGTGAGGAGGAAGAAAAGGAAAGTGCAGCCATCGCTGCGGAAAATGCAAAAAAGGCATCTGTAGAAAATACAGAGACAGACGACGAGCTGATGAAAGAACTGTTAGAGCGCGCAGAGGCTGATGGTTCCGAGGATGAGGAAGAATAGATAACCGTATAGTGAAGAAAGGGCAGAAGCTGAATGGAAAAAACAGTGTATGAACTAATGCATGGCGAAAAGATAGTAGCAGACATTGGGACGAACGGAGTATGCACAGTTTTGGACAGGGCGTTTCTGCCCTTTTCAATTTATCTGGAGGATACAGCAGAAAATGATGATCTCGATATCCGCATGGATAACCTCACAAATTTTTATTACTGGTGTGCAACCCGTGTTCTGACACTTGACCGTGTCTATGCAAAGGAAATTTTAAACAGTATCGGAGCACTGCAGGCGCAGACCGACCGTGACCGTGCCAAAATAGCGCTGTCCTATCACTGTCTGTCACTGACTGATATTTTCTGGGTTAGGGAAAAAGGGGAGAATATCACATTTGCGCAGATCAATCTTTTTGAAAATCATCTGGATAATGCACTTGTAGATATTTCCCTGCGCGGAAAACAGATGACGGTAGAGAACAGTTACCTGATCGCTGACGATCTCTCAACCAACGGTGTGTTTCCTAAAGCGTGGATCAGGGAGAAAAATTCGTTTGCACTTTTAAAAGATGGAAACATCAGGGCTGTGGAAAATGAAATCCTGTCAAGTAAGATCTGCCGCTGTTTTGACTGCATACAGGTGCTTTATGAGGAAAGCATGTTTGACGGACAGAAATTTTCAAAAAGCAGAATCATTACGTCGGTGGATTACAGCATGGTATCGATGGAGGCATTTGAGATCTATGCAGCAAATCATGACATTCACGTTATGGATTTCGTGTTAAAGCTGGATGCATATTCCTACTACATGATGAACCTCCTCGATTATCTGACCGGCAACACGGACCGCCACTGGGGAAACTGGGGATTTCTGGTGGACAACCGCACAAACCAGCCGGTACGCCTGTTTGATCTGATGGATCTCAACCAGACTTTTTTAGCATACGATACGATTGAAGGTGCAAATTGCATGACTACCGGAAACCGGAAAATGTCACAGCGTGAGGCTGCGGTGGAAGCGGTGAAAAAGATCGGGCTGAATCAGAAGGATGAGATCAAAGACGAGTGGTTCAAAGGCAGGGAAAAAGAGAGGGAGATGTTCTGGTGCAGATTTGGAATATTAAAGGAACAATGGAAAGCGTAAAAATCTGAAGTTGCAAAGAGCGTGGGTTATGGAACAAAAGACAATGGAAGTAGTATTAAAATATTACAGGGAGAAGTATCACCTGAGGCAGGAAGATATCTGCAGAGGAATCTGTTCTGTTACCACTTTGTCGAGATTGGAACAGGGGAACAGGGAAGTCGATTCACTTCTTGGACAGACACTGCTTGGAAGGATTGGAAAAGAAGTCACTCTGTTTGAAACAATTTTGAGTGAACAAGATTACGAATTGTGGAAAATGAGGGAGCAGATTGAAAAATCTGTGGAAAACAATCAGGTAAAAACTGCGAAAAAGAAGATTAGAGAATACCGGGGAGTCATGCCACAGGATGAATCTGTACATGAACAATATTGTCTTTATCAGGAAGCACGTACCATGATCGCAGAAAAGAATACTGGAAGCAGTTTGTGTGGAATTTTAGAAAAAGGAATCTGTCTCACAATTCCTGAGTTTAGGAAATCAATGGAAAAGGTGCGTCTGTACAGTCCGGTTGAGATTGAGATGATACTGCTGCTCATAAACTATGATTCGCCGAAGACAGAGATGGCAGAACAGGAATTATTAAATATTTTAGCGTATGTCAGTGGGTATCAGTCCGGGAGCAAAAAAGAAAAAGTCAGTACGGATATTTTTTTAGAGCTGATCTCCATACAACAGAGAAAAAATGATTACAGAAAAATTATGTTTTACACAGAAAAAGCGATTCAATGTATCAGTGAGGGAGCGGGTTTTTATCATCTTGCAGACATCTATTTTCTGCGGGCAAAAACGAGAGAAAAGCTCACGCCAAAAAATGCGGATAAAAATATGCTGTTAAAGAAAGCGATGGAAGAATGTAAGATTGCTGCGTGTCTGTATCAGTTGGAGGGGCAGGATGAAAAGGCACGGGATGCAGAAAAGTATGGTGAGGGATTAGTATGTCAAACTACAGAGCCGGAGATATAATACGGATGACAAGAGAGTTTGTTGGAATGTCCAGGGAAGAACTGAGTGATGAGATTTGTTCGGTACAGACATTGTATC
>OKTM01000555.1_pt1 | contig 16394 bp, 15 predicted proteins | sample 1606401 | NCBI WGS metagenome assembly OKTM01 (sample SAMEA3879583, study PRJEB24766) | human gut metagenome | biome: human-associated habitat; feature: feces | place: USA | collected 1985/1987 | reverse complement strand
TTCGACCATCTAGGAGGGCAAAAAACTTTCTGTACATTATTATTAAACACTGCCGCCCAATAACTAAAAGTACTATTGGCTATAATGTTGTATTTGCAGGAAGACATCAAATACATGTCATAGATGCTGGATTCTCCTGTATTCCAATTCACATAAACAGCATTGGGTATATCCAAATGAGTTTGTACCCAGCTAATATCATCAGAAAAAACATAGAAGACAGCATCATTTACTTTCTCTGTTATTATTCTTATGGCATCATGATAATATTTCTGCGTACAAATATTTCCAAATATAACCAAATTTTGTTTGGTCATGTAGTCACCTCTTCTTATATGCACGCCAACACTATTTGAGTTTTGAATATCCTTCAGCAATGATTGGTTCTTTTCCGACAAAAGAAGATGTTTAAAATCAATAGTATTTTCGTCATAATACTTTTTGTCTAAAAAATATCCAGCTTGAAACAAATGATTAGGATATTGATACTCTACAGAACCTACTACATATATTTTCCAATGGTATAATTTTGATAAAATGGTTTTAAACAGAATTATCCAAAACCTACTACATTTTTTCAAATCATCAGTTTTAAAATATTTATCTAATTCAAATCCATTATGGCTCACATTATACCAAGCATCATTGTAGAAATAAAAGGTTTCATCCTTTCTTGAAAGGTATTTATAAAATGCATACTGAAAGAGTTGATTACCCAGTCCTCCTTTGAACACTACTATTTTCATAAATAAACTATTTAAATATTCTTACTATTTTAACCATTATTGCAAGCCCCTTTTTTACTAAAAATCTTATCCAATGATTATTAAATAAAAAAAGAGCGTTTTCAATAAATTCTTCTCCCAAACAGGATAAACACTGATAATCATTGACAATATAAGCTGGGAGTAGATCTTTAAGCACTTTTTCGCGTTCTTCTTTTATCCGGTTGTTATCACTGCTGGCTCCTCTGGGATTACATATCACAATAACATTGTTATACGCAGCCACACTATGCCCACCTAAAACGATTGATTGTAAATAGAATTTCCAGTCTGATACTATTTTTAAAGATGTATCATAATAATACTTTTTTAATAAAGAGGCCCTTATAAAGCAACTTTGATGAGGTATGGTAGTTATATAAAAATGCAGAAGATTATATCTTCGAGGTAATACACTGCGTGATACTATTTTATTATGTTCATTAACATGTAAATCCTGACCAACTATTATATCTGCCACATGATTAAAGTCCATGACCTGTTTCAATATAGATGAGGAACAAAATTTATCACCTGCATTGATAAAATTACAATATTCTCCATGCGAATAAGCAATTCCTTTATTCATCGCATCATAAATTCCCTTATCCGACTCACTCACCCAATAAGCGATTTTATCCGCATACTTTTTTATTACATTAACCGTTCCATCCGTACTTCCACCGTCAATGATGATATACTCAATATTCAGATAAGTTTGGTTAATGACGGAAAGAATGGTTTGTTCAATTGTTAAAACTGCATTATAAGAAACAGTTATGACAGAAATTAGGGGATAATTCATATTGTTTTTCATTTCACTTCAGCCAAATTCCTTTAGCCGTACCATTTATCATCTTCAATATCTGCACTCTTCCAATAAAGGCCTGCAAAATAAATACCGTAGTAGGAACTATCAGTATACCTTCTATACCATAATACTTACAACAATACTTCATCAACGGAATAGAAACCAAAGCAAATGACAAATAAATGATTAGTTGCAAACGTATTTTGCTCGTTCCATTAATAAGAAACATATACATATTTCCTCCCGTCTGACATAATACATATATTGCCATACAAAATGATAATGAAAAAGATACAGCTACAGAATCACCAATCCAAAATTTATATAAGAGATCAGAACTCAGTACCATTAAAACTAAAATAGGAATACATAACAACCATAATTTCTCCAGTTTTTCTAGCGTACCACGCATCCAATTATAATCTCTCTTAATATAAGCATCAGTAAATGCTGACCAAAACGGAGTCAAAATAATATTTGCAGCCATGTTAAGTACATTAAAATACTTATAAGCAATATTATATTGCGTAACTGCTTCTGGGCCTTGCACTCTTGACAAAATGATATTAGTAAGTTGAAAAATAAAAAGCATAGAAAACATAACAACAAAAAACTGTCCACCCAGACCAACAACACTCCGCACCAACGAAAAGCGAACGTCACGCAACGAAGGGGCTACAATCTTGTATTTTTTAGTTTGATACACAATAATAGAAACAATTAAAAGAAACAGGCACGGTATAGCTGAAAAAGAAACAGCCAAAGCACTCAGACTTCCCTTTGTGGTTTTAGTCAATACATAGACACAAGCAAAAGCCAGTACCTGACCACTTGTACTTATAAGCGAAGCTAAAGCAGGCTTTTGATCTGCCGTCAGCATGGTAGTAAAGACACTTGCCACAATGTTCAGGCAAAAGAAGCATGCCAACAAACCGAAAACCAGACTCAGCTCATCCTTATAAACAGGATCAATATTTAAAATACGACTCCAATCCAAATAATTATTCACCACCAAGGTTATCAATAAAATTACGGAAAAGAGCAAGAAGAGCACTGCATATGTAGTACTGACATATTCTTTTGCCAACTTCATATCCCCTTTTGCTTTTGCCTCAGCAAAACGATTACGAAATCCGTGGGCAAACCCCAAATCAAAATAAGACAGCCAGGCAATAATGGAACTCAACGTCAGCCAAATGCCATACTTCGTAGGATTAACATAACCGATGGTCAATGGAACGACCTGCAAGGAAACTAAAATACTTATACATTTCAACACTAATGAAACGGCGATATTTTTCTTCACCGCAACACTACGCTCATTCCCCTTAGTGAAATAAGCACTAACTTTATCTTTTATATACTGAAACTTCATACGTTTATGATTGTATCACTAGCAAGATATGCAATCTTCCACCTGCAACATTACTAATCTTACACCCCACACATTAGTAACGTGTGGGGTGGCACGTTACCAACCTTCCGGCATACACGTTACTAACCCTTAAAAGATCCTGTTCTTTTCCGAAAAGAACAAGGTCTTTAAAAAAAAGAACAGGACGTTTTCATTGAAAGAACAAGAGCTTTTAAAAATTTGACCTGTTGTTTTTTTCATAACGGTATCTACATGCCGAAACGCCTTTTTTTTCCTTCAGATCTTTCAGCCACTCCGCAAACACCCTGCCTGTCGGCATTCCGGCTGAAGGATATGCATTGTGAAATGTTTCAGCCGGAAAATATCCTTCAGGAAAAACGATTCCCTAAGAATCGGAGGAAGATCAGTTCGGCTGAAACATTCCAACCCCTAGCTGAAGGATTCCTGAACCCAATCCTTCAGCCGGAATGCCCACGGGTAGGGCGTTTGCGAGCAGGCTGAAGCTTTTGAAGGATTTTTCAGGGTATTCCCTATAGAGCATGACGGATGACCATATTCCATTGAAAAAAGTAAGATATCTTCGTAAGCAAAGTAACACCACTTACTTGGTCCACGAAGTCCACATACTTTTCTTTACAACAAAACAGACCTCACAGCCATCTCATGCCAATGACGATAATCCCCCATCGGCAAAACATGCTCCGACCACACTTTCCGGTAAATTCCATCGTGCAAAATGATGTACTCACCCAAACAGCCCTCCGCCTCATCGGCAGGAACAGAAACCATCACCACATATTCCACACAATCCGGGACACGAAACAAAGTCAGCTCACTTTTAGAAAACAAACCGCTCAACCTACAGGCGGAACGCTCGAAAGCCACCCAATACGCGCCAATGTCATACAGATGAATGAATTTATCATTATTCTTTTCCCTGGCTAAAATTTCCTTATACCGATTCTGAATCAGCTGCTGGAGCCGGATGCCTGACGGCATGGATGTGGTTCTACACATTATTATACATAAGATTTATATTATCAGATCGTTCACTTTCCCGTTAATCAGGGAATAACAATGTTTAACGTAGCAAATGAAGTTATTTCTTCTTCGGCTCTTCTATCACTTCTATCAAGTCCGGCGAAAGCGTCGCCATGGCCATGGCTATCACCCCTTGCAGACTGATAACCACACGACGGTCTCTCACACCTTTCACCTTTACAAACACCCCCTCGTAGCCCTCGAAGTCACCACCCGTAATACGGACTTTCGTACCTTTACGCAGGTTCACCTCATCGGGACTGAAGAAGATAAGATGCTCGTCATACGTTCCAGCCACAGCGATAAACTGCCTCATCTGATCATCGGGCACAATGATTTTCTGCCCGTTGCGGATATCAATCATATATTGAAAATACGGAAGTTTGAACTTCACCTTCTGAAGTTCGGACTGGACGGAATGAACAAATATCAGATCACTGATAACGGGAACCAGCTCACGCCTCTTGCGCCCGTTCCTTATACGAACTTCGTAACGCATGGGAATGAAATTGTTGATTCCTTCTTTATCCAACAAAGCCTTGATCTGCATCCCCCGGCGATAAGTGGCACGCATGGCAAACCATTGCATTTTTTCACTTGAAAGCATAGTTATGGAGCTTTGAAGTACAGATATATATCTGCAATTCAATCAATTACGAGAAGTTTCGTAAAATACAAGAGGAATCGGCCTCTTGTGATTAAGCTGACCAAAGAAAAGCTATTTCAACAAATGGAGGATGGGAATCCGCACGATGTAGATGCAGCCTGTCGGGTCAACCGATGACCTTCCGCAGATTCCCGAACCGGACGGTTCTTATGTGTTAAATCAGAATTTATAATACCTATATATAAAAAAAGCGCGGGAATCTGTACCTGTTACTCGTCCCGCCCTACAAGGCCTTCGCATTGCCCAATCCAGTCTGAACGAGCAACGCAGAAGCCCACGCCGATATGTATAATGACACTTGAATGCACCTTTGACCGGCAAAGGCGCACCAAGGATATAAACATACCCCGCAGACACCTACTGTTGCTTTGTTTTGGCTGGATTTTAGAATTTGCGAAGTTCTGTAGAGCCAAGAACAAAACGTCAAGTAAACGTCTTTTCTATATATGTATATTTCCCACCTCCCTAACTTCCTTGCGGAAGTACCGGCGTGGAAAACGTGGCAAAGATAGCAATTTAATAAATAGGACGAAAATATATTCCGCTATTTTTAGTGATGTTTCTTGATTACTCAAAAAACAAACAAGAAACAGATTATCGGTATACTTACCTTGATGCAAATTCTTCCGGACGCATCATCGCCCAGATGGTAAGATATAAGATACAGCAAACAAGGCTACCTGGTACTCGGTACACGCCTACCCTGCCTGCATCATATGCTTGCCCGGTTCTTGGTATGAGTTTGGCTTGTTCACCGCATCTCCCTGACGGATGCAAAAACGTCACGCAGCAACATAGCCGTATTTGTTTATTCTAGCCATATCTTCCTTATATTTAATTATCTTTCTGTTGAAACTATGATTGTGGAAAAATTAACATAAAAAAGGCGTGAAACCAAATGGAATCACACCTAAACTATTATTAAGAGATTAATCAAACGGCAAGTAATTCTTTTCCCAAAAGATGGAGAGCCTCTTTAATCTGCATCTTCCTTATATCACTCGGCTTTTTAATACCATAGATATACTTGGAAAGAAGACTCTTGTTTATTCCCATACTACGTGCAACCTCTGACACATTTAGTTGAGGGAAACGTTTAAATATCATTGCTATCTCATTTTCATAATCCGGCTCCGCTGTATCGAAAAAACTGGATATATGAATATCCTCATCCAATGATTCCCAACGAACATCGTCACCAAACTTTCCTATCTTGAAATCAAGGCGCTCTCTGTCACTTGCATCCTTCAGCAAAGGGAATGCCTCTAAGGGACGGCTGAAAGTTTCTCCACCATCCGTTTTCATATAAATGCGGTTAGCATCAAACCAAATGTCTTTTATTGTATCCATAACTTTCAGTTTTAATAATCATTCTCCATGATATTTTTAATTTTACTAATACAATATAGGGATAAATATTTATCCCCACAAATAAATAAGCAAAAAAATAGCGACAACTCTTTTCGAACCACCGTTCCATAACCTATGATGTACAAAGGAACTGATTTCCCTCCTGTTTTCCTAACAATCATCATCCGGCACACGGGTTCTTGCGTGTCAGAGCAGAGCTGCCATTTAATCGGAAAGATAATAATTATCTAAAGAATATATTTGTAGTTAAAAAGTTTCCCACACAAGAAACTTTATCTATTTTTGTGGTATGAATACGAATTTGCAAAAAATAGGAGAACTTTTGGCCCAATGCCGAAAAAACAAAGGATTGACACAAGAAGAAGTCGGGGTGATGATTGGCGTCCAAAAAGCAATGGTTTCCAAAGTGGAAAACGGTCTGTGTGTTAATTTTGGCACTGTCAACCGCATAGCGGAGGCGTTGGGTGTCGAACCGATAGTGGCGCTCAAGTCCAAAAAGAAAGCGGACAAGAACCTAATCGATTATGTGATGACGGTCATTGTCGAATTTGCGCGCCGTCACGATTTGACAATCCGGGAGGCAAGCAATTATATCAGACGTTTCAAAGGCATTGATTTTCTCACCGAATTTTACGATGTGGAACACACACTTTCTTTTAACGACTGTGTGGATGACCTGACCATCGTCTGCCAAAACAATGGAGGAACATTGCGATGATACTTTACCACGGTTCAAATACGGCAATCGACGGCATCGACCTCAACAGATGCCGCCCCTATAAGGATTTCGGCAGAGGATTTTACCTGACCGACATTAGGGAACAGGCCCAAAGGATGGCCGCAAGAACAGCGCGGATGTTCAGCGGAAACCCCACTCTGACTATGTTTGAGTTTGACCTCGAAGAAGCGCAGTCGAGCGAATTGAAAGTCAAGGTTTTCAAGGAGCCAGACTGGGAATGGGCACGTTTTGTCATGTCGAACCGCGATATAAACACTACTCAGCCTTGCCACGATTACGATATCGTAATTGGCCCTGTTGCCGATGATACCATTGCGCGCTTGCTACGTTTATACACCGAGAATTTTATTAACGAAGAACAACTATTGCACGAACTGACATTTTCGAAAGTGACTTCACAATATTTCTTTCACTCAGAGGCAGCGATTAAAATGCTGAAACGACTATGAACACGAATACCGCAAAATTCCTCTTTGAAGGAATATCCGCCGATGTAGTCCGTTACTTGGTGGAACGTAATGATATGGATTTGCAGGAAGCCATCTCCACATTCCACAATTCGGAGACATTCGTCAAACTGGAAGACTTCTCCACCGGCCTGTATATCGAAAGCCCGGCATACGTCTATGACCTGCTGATGTCGGAACTGAAAAACGGAAAGCTGGTGCAATAACAATAGGGCATTATTTATCTTCTGGTCATTTTATTCTTCAATCCATCCTACAATTTCCTGTGAAAGCGGACTGGTAGTAGAGCCGATTGAGGCAACCCATCTACCATTTTCATCAATCAGAAACTTATGAAAGTTCCACCCTATCTTAGCATCCGAAACCCCGTTTTCACTTTTATGCGTAAGCCATTGATAAAGGGGAGCTATATCTTTCCCCTTTACAGATATTTTAGCCATCATAGGAAAAGTCACTCCATAATTCAACGTACAAAACTCCTTGATTTCTTCATTCGTTCCGGGTTCCTGATGCAGGAAATTATTGGCAGGAAATCCGATAACGACAAAATCATCTTTTCCATATTTCTCATACAACTCCTCCAACTTGGCGTATTGGGGAGTGAAACCGCATTTAGATGCCACATTGACTACCAATACTTTCTTACCCTTGAACGTGGAAAGTGGCAAGTCCTTCCCGTCAATAGTCTTGACCGTAAAGTCATAAAAACTTTTTTGCTGTGCACCAGCTACCGATGTAATCATGGTTACAATTATGCTTAATATAAATGTTTTCATTTGAAATGCTATTTTATAATAGAACAATTCATGAAATTGAAAAGTTTTCTCTGAAAGAAAAGATTGGCGGATACCTATCGGACAGCTTCCTCCATGTTACCAAAAAGAAAGAACCTTTGTTTTTTGGAGAAGCAGGGAAAAGAAAGTATCTTTGTATGCTATACATATCTCTTTTACCAGAGTTTATTCATAAAAAAACAATATAACTAATGGAATATGCACCTTCAAACAGGAAACGATTGCCATACGGTATGATGAACTTTGCAGACATCCGTTTCGACAATTATTATTATGTGGACAAAACCGCCTTCATCCCACTGATAGAACAGTCGGACCGGTTTTTCTTCTTCATCCGTCCCCGGCGATTTGGCAAAAGTCTGACCTTGAGCATGCTGCAACATTATTATGATGTACGCACCCGCGATAAGTTTGACGCCCTGTTCGGAGACCTCTACATAGGAAAGCACCCCACGCCTGACCGCAACACCTATCTGGTGCTGAAACTCAATTTTTCCGGTATCAGCGGGGAATTGCACAACTACCGTCAAGGGATGGACGCACATTGCCAGACCATGTTCGACTATTTCTGCGATATCTATGCCGACTATCTCCCACAAGGTATCAAGAAGAAGCTGGATGAAAAATCAGGAGCGATAGAACAATTGGAATATCTGTTTACGGAGTGCAACAAGACTGAGCAGAAAATTTATCTTTTTATCGATGAGTATGACCACTTTACCAATGCCATTCTCTCCGATGCCGAAAGCCTGCACCGATACACTGAAGAGACACACAAAGAGGGTTACCTGCGCGCATTCTTCAACAAAGTGAAAGCCGGAACTGATTCCTGCATCAAGCGTTGCTTCATTACCGGAGTAAGCCCCGTAACCATGGATGATCTCACCAGCGGATTCAATATAGGTACCAATTACTCCCTCTCACCGGAGTTCAACGAAATGACAGGGTTCACAGAAAAGGAAGTGCGTGAGATGCTGACGTATTATTCCACAAACAGTCCGTTCAATCATACCGTCGGCCAACTGATAGATATCATGAAGCCGTGGTATGACAACTACTGCTTCGCACCGGAATGCTACGGAGAAACTACCCTGTACAATTCCAACATGGTTCTCTATTTTGTCAAAAACTATATTCTGCGCGGCAAAGCGCCACAGAAAATGATAGAAAGCAACATACGCATAGACTACGAAAAACTCCGGATGCTGATTCGCAAGGACAAGGAGTTTGCTCATGATGCATCCATCATACAAACCCTGGTAAGTCAAGGATATATCACCGGAGAACTGAAGGATAGCTTTTCGGCTGCGAATATTGTCGATCCGGACAATTTCATAAGTCTGCTCTATTATTTCGGTATGCTTACCATCAGCGGAATGCACGAAGGGAAAAACAAACTCACCATTCCCAATCAGGTAGTGGAAGAGCAACTATACACCTATTTGCTGAATACATACAATGAGGCCGACCTTAGTTTCAGCAGTTATGAGAAAGACGAATTAGCCAGTAAACTTGCTTATCGGGGAGACTGGCAGGCCTACTTCGGTTACATAGCCGACTGTCTGAAACGTTACGCTTCACAACGTGACAAACAGAAAGGAGAGTTTTTCGTACATGGATTCACACTGGCCATGACAGCGCAAAACCGCTTCTACCGTCCTATTTCCGAAGCGGATACACAAGAAGGATACGCTGATCTTTTCCTGTGTCCTTTGCTGGAAATCTATCCGGACATGAAGCACAGTTATATCATAGAGTTGAAATATGCCAAATACAAAGATTCTGAAAGTCGTGTGGAAGAACTGAGGCTGGAAGGGATCGCTCAGGCAAATCGTTATGCTGATTCCTACCGGGTGAAGAATGCTGTGGGCACCACACAGCTACACAAAATAGTAGTGGTCTATAAAGGAATGGAAATGAGAGTGTGTGAAGAGATAGTACCTTTGCATGAAACGCACAACTAAAGATATCTTTAAAGGAAAAAGAAGCTACAACGACTTATGAGCAAACAAGGAACCATCATTGTGGTAGATGATAACAAAGGAGTGCTGTCGGCAGTAAAGCTATTGCTGAAAAATCATTTCGAACATATCGTCACACTGCCCTCACCCATCACACTGCCCGCTGCGTTACGTGAAGAAAATGCGCAAGTGGTGCTGCTGGATATGAATTTCAGCAGCGGACTGAATACCGGGAATGAAGGTCTGTACTGGTTACACGAGATAAAGAAAATACACCCCTCCCTGCCCGTAGTACTTTTCACAGCATACGCTGACATAGACTTGGCAGTGCGCGGCATCAAGGAAGGGGCGACAGACTTCATCGTCAAACCCTGGGACAATACCCGGTTGATAGAAACCTTGCTGTCTGCCTGCCGCAATTCCTCAAAGAACAAGAAGAGGGCAGAAGTCCCTAAAACCGTATCTTCTATGTATTGGGGAGAAAGCAATGCCATGAAGCAACTGCGGACGCTGATAGAGAAAGTGGCGCAAACGGATGCCAATATTCTGATTACAGGAGAGAACGGCACAGGAAAAGAAATGCTGGCGCGGGAAATACACGCCTTGTCCAACCGATACCGGCGGGATATGATAACAGTGGACATGGGTGCCATCACCGAATCCCTGTTCGAAAGCGAACTGTTCGGCCATAAAAAAGGCTCGTTTACCGATGCCCATACCGACCGTGCTGGTAAATTTGAAGCCGCCCATGAAGGGACTTTGTTTCTGGACGAAATAGGCAACCTGCCCTATCACCTGCAATCCAAACTACTCACCGCCATTCAGAGCCGGAGCGTGGTGCGAGTAGGAAGCAACGAACCGATACCTGTCAACATACGTTTGATTTGCGCCACCAATTGTAATTTGGAAGAGATGGTGGCCAAAGGCAAATTCCGCGAAGATTTGCTTTACCGCATCAATACCATCCACATCGAGATTCCCCCTCTGCGGGAACGCAAAGAAGATATTATCCCTTTGGCCGAACGCTTTATAGACCGGTTCTGCAAACAATATGACAAAGGAAATATCCTTCTTTCTACCGGTGCGCAAGAAAAGTTACGGACATATCCGTGGTATGGAAACATACGCGAACTGGAACATGCCGTAGAGAAAGCGGTCATTATCAATGAAGATGGTATATTGAGTGAGGAACATTTTCATTTTCCCCGAAAAATAGCGGCTCCTGCGACAGAAACAAGTGTCTCAACTCTGGAGGAGATGGAATTGCAAATGATTCAGAAAGCGATAGAGAAATGCAACGGAAACCTCTCGGCTGTAGCGGCACAGTTGGGAATTACCCGGCAGACGCTTTATAATAAGATGAAAAAATTCGGATTATGACCTATTATCTCATCTCATTCTTCACGATGGTTCAGGATGACAAAACAAATAACAATAATCTATTTTTAAACAGGAACTAAAGGAACATTCAAACGAAATAATAAATAATTAAGCTGTGAAACAATTCTTCTTCCGCCTATTTACCGTACTGGTTCTAGCCATTGCCTGCACCTTACTAATCCAGCAGCGCAACTGGTTGTGGCTATGCGTAATCGTACCTTCATTCCTCGTTTCCATAGGCTGGTTTTACCGCCTGTACACTTTTAATACCCGGAAGATAGCCTTTCTGCTCGACGCCATCGAAAACGATGACCCCGCTGTTCGTTTTTACGAACATGCCTCCCCTGGCGATTCTTCCATGGTCAATGTCATGCTGAACCGTATCGCACGTATTTTGTACAATGTAAAACAGGAAACGGCACAACGCGAGAAGTATTATGAGCTCATCATGGACTTTGTAGAAACCGGCATAGTGGTACTGAACAGCAAAGGCTCCGTTTATCAAAAGAACAAAGAGGCCATGAATCTGTTGGGGCTGGATGTTCTGACTCATGTCAAACAACTCTCCCGCATCTCGGATGAACTGATGACTGCTTTGGAAAAAGCAGTTCCGGGTGACAAGCTGCAAATTCAGTTCAATACGGAACGGGGAACGGTGCATCTTGCCTTACGGGTGTCCGGCATCCGTATCAAAGACGAGGAACTCCGCATTATTGCCTTGAGTGATATCAATCGGGAATTGGATGAACGGGAAATAGATTCATGGATACGCCTTACCCGCGTGCTGACACACGAAATTATGAATTCCCTGACCCCGGTGACTTCCCTCAGCGAAACACTGCTGGCTCTTCCCGGAGCAGAAAATGAAGAAATGAAACAAGGGCTGGAAACGATTCACTCTACAGGTAAAGGATTGATAAATTTTGTCATGTCTTATCGCAAACTGACACGACTGCCATCACCTGAGCCATCGCTGTTCTATGTCCGTCCTTTCCTGGAACGGATGATCCGACTGGCACAGCACCAGCATCCATGCCCCAACATCACCCTTTCCATCCTCGAAGCCCGGGAAGACCTGATAGTCTTTGCCGACGAGAACCTGATAGCCCAAGTGGTTACGAATCTGCTGAAAAATGCTTCGGAGTGTTATATCCGGTTTGCCACAAAATGTAAAGAGACGGATGGAAAAAAAGAGACAGAAAAGGCAATCTGCGAAAAGATAGCAGGTGCATTAAATGGTGCGGAAAAATATACAAAAACATTTGCAAAAGCGGTCAATAGTGAGATTGACAGATGGGTATTGCTTCTGGCAGAGCAGGTGAAGGAAGAAAGAAGGAAGAATAGATGAATGGTTTAAAACCGATCAAGATGCCGTCAGCGAAGGAAAAAGTTGCTGCGGAGCTTAGAAAAGCAATTTTATCAAGGCAAATGAAAGAAGGAGAGATCCTTTCACTCGACAGTGTGGCATCTCAGCTAAATGTGTCGGCAATGCCGGTAAGAGAAGCATTTCAGATTCTGGCAAGGGACGGGCTGATCCAGCTTCGGAAGAATAAAGGGGCAGTCGTCCTTGGAATCACGGAAACCTATATCCGGGAACATTATCAGCTCCGCGCGATCCTCGAGAGTGCGGCAGCAAAGCTTGCAGCAGAACCGGGAACAGATATTGCGGAAATAGAAGATGTCTATCAGGAATCTTGTGAGGCACTGGAAAACGGGGAATCCCAGAAATACACGGATCTCAACCGTGCATTTCACAATGAAATCTGGAGTGCGGCAGGTAATGGAAAGATGAAAAAAATGATCTCCGAACTTTGGAACGGACTTTCTATGGGAAGTATGGTTTCAGAAGGTGATTATGCGAAGGTATCGATCAAAGAGCATGGAAGGATTCTGAAAGCACTCCAGGAGCATAATGTCGAAGCGGCAGAAAAAGAGATGTATGCGCATATCATGCGAAGCCGCGATGATATGCTGACGTATTACAAGTAGATAAGTGTAAGAAAATAAAAGATATACACAGAACATAAAAAGATTTTGAGAGTATAGATACTTCTTGAAGTCTTTTTTATTTGCAAAAAATTTCATTTCGTGCAATATGACAGAAGAATCTTAGTCAGAATATACAAAATAGAATATGCAGAATTATGCTATCCGCCAAAATGATAAAAAGTAATTGACATTTTGGTGTCAATGAATTATATTAAAATCAAGATTTGGATACAAAATCAGATATCAAAAATCAGACATCAAGTAAAAGACATCAAGAAAAGAAACTAAAAAGAGAAATGAGGAGGTAGCAAAATGAGTCAGGTAACTATCACATTATTGTTCCTGCTGTTTGCGATCGTGATGTTCATGTGGGAAAAAATTCCGTTAGGACTGACATCCATGATTGTCTGTGTGGGACTGGTAGTCACGGGAGTTTTGGACTGGAAGACAGCATTTTCAGGATTCATTGACAGCAACGTCATCCTGTTTGTTGCGATGTTCATTGTAGGTGGCGCACTTTTTGAAACAGGAATGGCAAACAAAATAGGGGGAGTTGTAACACATTTCGCCAAGACAGAGAAGCAGCTGATCGTTGCGATTATGATCATCGTAGGCGTGATGAGCGGTTTCCTTTCCAACACAGGAACAGCCGCAATTCTGATCCCGGTAGTCATCGGTATCGCAGCAAAGTCGGGATATTCAAGATCAAGACTTCTGATGCCGCTTGTATTCGCAGCAGCGATGGGAGGTAACCTTTCTCTGATCGGAGCTCCGGGTAACATGATCGCACAGTCACAGATGGAAAGCATCGGACTGAAATTTGGATTCTTCGATTATGCAAAAGTAGGTGTACCGATCCTGATCGTCGGAATCATTTATTTCGCACTGATCGGATACAAATTTCTTCCGAACAAGACAGATGCAGCTGGAGACAGCATTTATGATGAGGTACAGGATTTCAGCAATGTACCAAAGTGGAAACAGACACTTTCCCTGGTTATTCTGATTTTTACACTTCTCGGAATGATCTTTGAAGAACAGATCGGAATCAAGCTTTGTGTAACGGGTTGCGTCGGAGCAATTGCCCTGATCCTTACAGGAGTTATCAGTGAGAAAGATGCACTTCTTTCCATCGATCTGAAGACGATCTTCCTGTTCGGTGGAACACTTTCCCTTGCAGCAGCACTTGATCAGACAGGGGCAGGAGAGTTGATTGCTGATAAAGTAATCGGACTTCTTGGAAAGAACCCGTCACCTTATGTACTTACATTTGTAATTTTCATGCTGTGCTGTGTACTTACCAACTTTATGTCGAATACAGCAACAACAGCACTTATGGCACCAATCGCTGTGTCAATCGCACAGGGAATGGGAGCAGACCCAAGCGCAGTACTTATGGCATGTGTCATTGGTGGTTCCTGCGCATATGCAACACCGATTGGAATGCCGGCAAACACAATGGTTGTCACAGCCGGAGGATATACATTTAAAGATTATGCAAAAGCAGGTGTGCCGCTGATTCTGGTATCCACCGTAGTAAGTATGATCTTACTTCCGATATTCTATCCATTCTTCCCGTAAGAAGGGATAACAAAGTAATTAAATTAAATGCAATATAAAAAGAGGAGGATTTTAAAATGTCTAGAGAAGAACAGGTAACACAGCTTACAGATTACATGGCAAAGTTCATTGCACACGTTGCCAAAAAACTTCCAGATGATGTCATCGCAAAACTTCAGGAACTCAGAGAGAAAGAGGACAGCCCGCTGTCTAAGGTAATCTACGATACCATGTTCCGTAACCAGGAACTCGCAGTAGCTCTTAACAGACCAAGCTGCCAGGATACAGGTGTCCTTCAGTTCTGGGTAAAATGTGGAACAAAATTCCCACTTATCGACGAACTGGAAGGACTTCTGAAAGACGCTGTTGTGAAAGCAACATTTGAAGCACCTCTCCGTCACAACAGTGTAGAGACATTTGATGAATACAACACAGGAAAGAACGTAGGAAAAGGAACACCGACTGTATTCTGGGATATCGTTCCAAACTCAGACAAATGTGAGATCTATACATACATGGCAGGGGGCGGATGTACTCTTCCTGGAAAAGCTATGGTTCTGATGCCGGGTGAAGGATACGAAGGAGTTACAAAGTTCGTTATGGACGTTATGACAACATACGGATTGAATGCCTGCCCTCCGCTTCTCGTTGGTGTAGGTGTGGCAACATCTGTTGAGACGGCAGCACTTCTTTCTAAGAAAGCACTGATGCGTCCGATCGGATCACACAATGAGAACGAAAGAGCAGCCAAGATGGAGACCCTTCTTGAAGACGGAATCAATGCAATCGGCCTTGGACCACAGGGTATGGGCGGAAAATATTCTGTAATGGGCGTTAATATTGAGAACACAGCACGTCATCCGTCTACAATCGGTGTAGCTGTTAACGTAGGATGCTGGAGCCACAGAAGAGGACATATTGTATTTGATAAGGACTTAAACTTTACGGTAGATACCCATACCGGTTTTGAATATAAGGAAGAGAACTAATTCAGAAGGGAGAGAATAATTATGGCAGTAGAAATAAAAGATGGTAAGAAAATTCTGGTAACACCTGTATCGGCAGAGGATTTAAAGGATATTCATATTGGAGATATTGTATACCTGACAGGAGATATTACAACCTGTCGTGATGTGGCACACCGTCGTGTTGTAGAAGAGGGAAGAGAGATTCCTGTGGATGTCAGAGATGCTGCAATCCTGCATGCCGGCCCGATTATCCGCCCCTTGGGAGATGACAAATACGAGATGGTATCCGTAGGCCCTACGACATCTATGAGAATGGAAAAGTTTGAGTATGAATTTGTAGAGACCACAGGCGTCCGTGTCATTGTAGGCAAGGGCGGCATGAAGGAAAATACCGAGAGAGCCTGCAAGGACTTTGGTGCAATCCATTGTGTATTTCCTGCAGGAAATGCAGTCGTGGCAGCAGTAGAAGTGGAAGAAATCGTGGAGGCACAGTGGAAAGATCTGGGA
>OKTM01000553.1_pt1 | contig 16439 bp, 12 predicted proteins | sample 1606401 | NCBI WGS metagenome assembly OKTM01 (sample SAMEA3879583, study PRJEB24766) | human gut metagenome | biome: human-associated habitat; feature: feces | place: USA | collected 1985/1987 | reverse complement strand
CCCCGCTTATCGGCGAGAACGTCCTTCCGATACGGGCAAATATCACCCTCAGATAATCGTAGATCTCAGTGGTCGTGGCAACCGTGGAGCGCGGGTTCCTCGTATTGACCTTCTGCTCTATCGCGATTGCCGGCGGAATCCCCTCGATAGCCTGCACGTCCGGCTTGCTCATCCTTCCGAGAAACTGCCTCGCATAAGAGGACAGACTCTCCGCAAAACGCCGCTGCCCCTCCGCGAACAATGTGTCGAAGGCCAATGAAGATTTTCCGGAACCCGAAATTCCGGTAACCACGGTAAACTTGTTGCGCGGAATCTCCACCGTCACATTCTTGAGGTTATTGACCTTGGCCCCCTTAATTATGATATTTCCGTTGTCAGGCATATTCACTCCCGTTTTGAAGCTTCGGTCAATGTCATTGGCACAGCCCTTCGGCACGTGCACTCCTTCCGACAAACCGAATTTGCAAATATACATCTTTTACTACATATTCCAATTTAAGACAATGCTGTTTTCGGACATTTTGACAATAAATCAATGCCATTTTGTCCATATACACGACATTTTGTCCTCTTTTAGAACTTTTTTCACAATGGTATGCAGATTGCCATAAACTAAGGCGTCCGGTCGAAAGACCAGACAAAGAACCGGCACAGGATCCGAAAGGGTCTGAGGTCCGGGAAAGTTAAACGAAATTAAAAAATAGGAGATTTATATTATGGTACCTTCAAGAAGATATAACCAGAATTGGTTACCAAGCATGTTCAATGATTTCTTTGACAATGACTGGATGGAGAAATCAAATGCTACCGCTCCAGCCATCAACGTATTAGAAAACGAACACAGTTATGACTTGGAGCTCGCCGCTCCTGGCATGACCAAGGATGATTTCAAAGTTTCTCTCGATGAGAACGGAGACCTTGTAATCAATATGGAAAAGAAACAGGAGAACAATGATGAGAAGAAACACGGTCATTACCTCCGTCGCGAATTCTCATACAGCAAATTCCAGCAGACAATGCTTCTGCCGGAGGATGCCGACAGGGAAAAGATCAATGCTCAGGTCGAGCACGGTGTATTAAAGGTCAATATCCCTAAGGTCGTCAAGGTTGAGCCTGAACATACTCATAAAGTAATCGAAATCAAATAATTCCATTTGATAAAGTGCTGGGAAAAGCGGACAGAAGCGATTCTGCCCGTTTTTTTTCGTTTCCGGCAAGTATCGTTTTATATCGAAATTTTTGAAATTTTTTACACAAAATGCTTGCAGGTCCGGAAAATATACCTATCTTTGCATTCGCGTTTGAGAAAAACCTCAAACACAGCAGAACACGGTGCGGTAGTTCAGCTGGTTAGAATGCGGGCCTGTCACGCCCGAGGTCGTGGGTTCGAGCCCCATCCGCACCGCCTGAAAGCCCTTCACGAAAGTGAGGGGCTTTTTCGTATATGGCATCTTTCTTTGTAAGATTTTCACAATCGCTAACTGTTGGTATTCGCCAGCGTGGCAGGCAAGAAGTTGATTATCAACTATAAGAGCCATCTCCTGGTGTCAAATCCAAGACCAGGGTATCGGTCATTTAGCTATAAAACAAGCAGTTAAGTACCACGGCACTAAAAAGAGAGGGCGCATCACCGTGCTTGTCGCCATCACAAAGAGAGGATAAGAAGCGGGAATATTTCCCAATTTATTGGTATTGACCAAAGATCGGTTTGATGATAATTTTGCAGCCTGAAAAAAAGAAAATCAAAAAGTGTTCGTGGCAAAAATAAAGTCATTAACCATCATCGTGGCGGCGACGTTGCTGTCTATCAGCGCGTTCGCCCAGGTTGGCGGCACCGTTGTCGATCAGGCGGACGGTTCGCCGGTCGCCGGAGCCGCCGTGACCATAAAAGGTAACCAGGCGGTCTGGGATGTCACTGACTCTTTGGGGCGGTTCAAGCTGAAGGCCACCGGCGGGACGCTTCAGATCACTTGTCTTGGTTACAAAACGCTGACTACAGCGGTAAGGAAAGACGGAAGATATTCATTAGCCCAAGATTCATTCGCCATCAACGAGGTGGTGGTGACGGCGACCGAGAGCCACGGGCTGACAAGCTCGTCACGGATCGGGCAGGACGCGATCGCGCATATCCAGCCGTCAAGTTTCGCTGACCTGCTGGAGTTGCTGCCAGGCGGACGCTCCGTAGATCCTTCATTCTCAACTCCGAAGACCATAGATTTGAGAGCTGTTTCGGTCTCCGGTGACGACTACAACACCTCATCCCTCGGAACACGTTTCATCATCGATGGAGTTCCGGTCAACAACGACGCGAACCTCCAGACCACACCGGCCTACAGTAACTACGGATCATCATTCGTCAACGCCGGAGTCGATATGCGCACAATCACAACCGAGGATGTGGAATCCGTCGAGATCATCCGCGGAATCCCTTCAGTTGAATATGGCGACCTCACCAGCGGCCTTGTCAACATAAAGCGGCGCAAGGGCGGCAACGACACCAGAGCCCGCTTCAAGGCCGATATGAAGAGCAAGCTATTTTACCTCGGCAAGGATCTGGAGTGGGGCAAGACCGACAAGCTGACGATGAACTTCAGCGGTAACTTTCTGGATTCCAGGGCGGATCCAAGGAACACGAGACAGAACTACAAGCGTCTGACCGGAAGCTACAGGATCGGCAAGACCTGGACCGGGGAGCTTGTCAGAACCCTCAGTGGAAGCCTGGACTACACCGGTTCGTTCGACAACCAGAAGTCAGACAAGAATCTGGACTTCGGCGACTGCGGTCCGATCGAGACCTACAAGTCCAACTACAGCCGCTTCGCGCTGGGCGGGGAATATACAGTCCGGAGCAAGAGCCTGAAATCGTTCTTCCAGAGCCTCGACATAACAGGGTCCCTGACCTACGAGAAAGACCTGATCGACAGATGGAAATTCGTGGAATATAGTTCACCGATGCCGCTTTCGACCAGTCTGGAGGAGGGCGAGTTCGATGTCACGATCGTGCCTTACAAATACGAGGCTACCCTGAAAGTGGATGGAAAGCCGTTCTACGCCTACCTCAACGGCACAGCGAAGTTCCGCAAGGACTTAGGGAGCATCTCAAACACATTCAAGACCGGTGCCCAGTGGAATGTCAACAAGAACTTCGGCAAAGGCACCATATTCGATCCAGAGAGGCCGTTCTCCGTGGATATGAATGTCCGCCCGAGAGACTATTCCTCAATCCCGGCCACACACCAGATGTCGGCTTTCATCGAAGACAATTCCGTCTGGACTTTCGGAAACGGGTTCAAGGCCGAATGGCTCGCCGGAGTGAGGGTGGCGGCGATGGCGGGAGCCGGAAAGGAATATTCAGTGAATATGAAGCCGTACTTCGACCCGAGGCTGAACCTCAGGCTGGAGAAATCCCTCGGCAAGGATGTCAAGGTCGGACTGTCCGGAGGAGCCGGCTGGCACACGAAGTTCCCGACGATGGATCAGCTTTATCCGGATCCTATCTATTACGATGTCACTCAAATGAACTACTGGCCTGTCGAAGAGAATCTTCGCAGGATCAACGTCTATGTGCTGAAGATTAATCCTACCAACTTCGGTCTCAAGGCGGCGAGGAACTTCAAGTGGGAAATCGCCGCCGATGTGCAGGTCGGCCGGGAGTTCTCGTTCAACATCGACTATTTCAGGGAGGATATGACCTCCGGGTTCAGGTACGCCAGCGAGTTCACACGGCTCATCTACAAGGACTACCAAGAGGAGACGATCGACAAGAGCACCCTTACCGGCCCGCCTTCCGTGGAGACGACCCCGTGGGTTCCGGACACGCTTCTGGTGGGATATTCATTCAACACGAACGGCAGCCGCACCCTCAAGGAAGGCATTGAGTTCACCTTGTCCGCTCCGAGAATCCGCCCGATAAGGACCAAGGTCACCGTCAGCGGCGCCTGGTTCAGAACGAGGTACAGCAACAGCCAGCCGACATATTACAGGCCTTCGGTGGTCGTGGCCGGCAAGACCTATCCTTACGTCGGCTACTACAAGGACACGGACGGTTTCCTGCGCGAGGTGTTCAACACGAACTTTATGTTCGACACCCAGATCCCGAAGCTTGGGATGATCTTCTCGACCTCGTTCCAGTGCCAATGGTTCACCGGAAGCCAGAACACGGCGAAAGACGCCCGCCCGATATCCTACATCGACAAGAATCTGGAGAGCCACCCTTTCACGGACGAATCCGCCGCGAACGGAATCCTGGCGCAGATGATCCGGGAATATACCCCTTCGATGTCCATCTATTTCAGAATCCCGTTCAGTATGAACATCAACCTCAAGGCCACCAAGAAGATCTACCACGACAAGATCTCCTGCGCCCTGTTCGTGAACAAGATTCTGGATGTCTCGCCTGACTACAGGACTAATATGGGCATCCTCGTCCGCCGCTCCGTCCTGCCGTACTTCGGAATGGAGCTTAACTTCAAACTTTAATGAATATGCTGACACACAAAACCATACGAAGTATTCTCCTGATGCTTTCGGTCGTCCTTTGCGGCTGCGAGAAAGACTCCGGCCAGAACGTATTCTCGATTGTGACCCTCAACGTGACCTGCCCGTCCGTCAGCGCCGGAATTGAAAGGGTCGAGGTGGACAATTCCCTTGACGGGTCATTCATCCGAGACCTCAACACGAGGCAGGAATATGATATTCCGACATTTCAGGTCGGGACCGCCACGGTCAAGCTCAGGAAAGGAATATATATGATCTCCTTCGACGGCAAGGCTGTGTTCAGCGACGGTCAGCGCAAGAAGGTACGTTTCGCGGGTTACAACTCGCCGATGACCTCCGTGACCTTGCTGAACGACAAGGAGACTTTGAACCTTGAATTGACAGTACTGAAATGAACAAGATCGTCTGCATAATATTCACAGTTCTGGCAGCCATGACACCGGCCCGTGGACAAGATAAATCTGATGTCAACTCGGCCTCGGAGAGATATCTGTCCCCTGTCCGTGCCTTGGGGCGAAACGAGATTGCCAGCCACAACGCAGGCAGTTTCCTGCTCTGGGACATCCCGACATATTCAGAGATCAAGGCGGTCTATGACTTGCGCCGGGAGGATGACGCTCTACTGCCACAGGAAGGCGATGGGCTGGATCAGGGTTCGGTGAAGGTATATTCATTGATCAGATTGCAGAACCATACGGCAGTCAGGGCCGGGGCGGAATATTCAAGAGGGGTGAAAAGGAACGTCCTTTGGAACTCCACATCGGATTTTGAGCTGCTCTACCCGGACGTGATGGTGGACACGATCGGCGGCAATCTCCAGAAGGAGCAATATTCATGCTACGGAGCTTGGTCCAGGCTGATCGGGAAGGCGCACATCGGGGTTTACGGTGGTTACAGGGCACTGCACGAGTTCCGTCAGGTGGATCCGCGTCCAAGATCGGTCACATCCGACCTGAACGCAGCGCTGACCGGTGGAATCGCGGCCAAAGGCTATGTCTTTGACCTTAACGCCACGTTCAGGGTTTACAAACAGTCGCAGGATGTCAGTTTCTATGATCCGCTTGGGGCGAACACCTCGGAACTGCATTTCACCGGTCTGGGAAGCCATTTCGCCAGATTCGACGGTGCGGGAGACTTTACCTCAAGCAGGTACAATGGCCACGGTTGGGAAGTCTCCGCGACGGTCACGCCGGGCCATCCCGACGGTTGGACCGGATTGCTGTCCTACAACAGCTTGGGCATCGAATGTCTGCTGGTCGCCAACAATCAAGTGCCGATCTCGGATCTGTGGATTCAGAAAGTGGACGGTCTTGTCGGTTACAAACGGCTCAGCGGCTCCGTGAAGTGGAATATTCTCGCAGGGATAGGCTACGAGCTGCGGCAAAGCACGGAGAACATCATCGACACGGGCAAGAACAAGGAATATGCTGTGTTAGGTTCCCTGACTATGTACCGGAACCGGATTCTGTCCGCCAATCTTAAAGGCGCGGTGGAGATTCCGTCAGCCGCAGGAACGATCAGCGTGGCGCCGGACTTTGAATATTACCAATCGTCCGCCGAATACTTATTCCCGAAAAGGGAGATGTCCTTCGGATTCGCGGAGGTGGGTTTGAACGCGGGTTTGAGGAAGTCGCGCAAGGAGTGGCTGTTCAGCGCCGAGGTGAGGTTCAACCACGCATTCGGGATGGCCGGGACGCTTTCGATTCCGGCGGAGTACACTGAAGCGAGGGTCCTGGATCATTACGGGCATTTTCATTCGATGATCACCTCAGACCGGACGACAGCCGGACTGAGCCTTGGAATCCAGCGCAAGGTCGGGCAGAACACCGCCGTTTTCCTCAGGCCGGATTTCACGTTCAGAGCCATCGACGGCTTTGGGCACGCTGGGTTTCTGACCGCAGCGGTAGGACTGGCGTTTTAGAAAAGAATTTAATTATTGTCAACAACTAATAGATTATGAAAAAGTTACTTTTGATCCTTTCGACAGCGCTCGCGCTTGCGGCCTGCAAAAAAGATGAAGATCCTGTCTTCACAATTTCAACCGAGGAGTTGAAGTTTGACGCCAACGGGGGCGAGCAGAAAGTTTTCATCTCCACCAACAGAGACTGGACGGCACAGGTGCCGCAAACAGACACTTGGTACACGCTCTCAGCTCTCAGCGGAACTTCCGACACAGAGGTCACCGTCACGGTCGAGCCTTACGAGGACGCTACCCCGAGAACCTCTACGCTGACATTTGACACGGCTCTCGGACTGCAATCTTTCAAGATCACCCAGAACGGTCCTGTTCCGCCGGAGCAGCCTGAGTCTTCCGCTTTGAAGGTCAGAGGCAAAGGTGGCAGAGTCGCTTTCCCTGCCGTTCAGGGCTATGTGTATGAAGTAGGTGAGACTCCGGAATGGATTTCCGTGGCCGAGACCAGAAAAGACAGTGTCGTCCTTCAGCTTGACACCAACAGGACCGACGCTTACCGTACCGCTGATGTTGTTCTCAAGACAACCGCCGGAGCGGAATTGGAGAAAGTCTCTCTGGAGCAAAGCTGGAGAAACATCGAGCCGGGCGAGGTTCTTATCGAGGAAGTGTTCTTCACCAGCAACGCTCTTCCTACAACCGGCAAGCCGGACAAGTTCCACGGGGACCAGTATTTTAAGATCACGAACAACTCCGACGAGCTTCTCTATCTTGACGGCCTTATGATCTCAGAGGCAAAGTACGCTTCTTCCACAAAGACTCCGTATGAGTTCCTGGATCCGATCAAGAAAGAGGCCTGTGGTGTGGGAACCGTCTATGTCATTCCTGGCGGCGGACACGATGTTCCTGTGGAGCCTGGTAAATCCCTGATCATCGCGAACAACGCGCAGAACCATCTGGCGACCAATCCGAACTCATTCGATCTGAGCGGCGCTGATTTCGAATGGTATGACAAGTCCACCTCATCATCCAACCAGGATGTGGACAACCCGGATGTGCCGAACCTTGACATCTGGTTTACTTACTCACTTTCAATCTGGGTTCTCCACGACAGAGGATTCAAGGGTTACATCATCTCTATGCCACCTTACGGTGTCACAAAGGAATCCTACCTCGCCGGCTATAAGTGGGAAGGCAAATACATCAACCACTCCCTCGCCGGAGACTTTGAGATGAACATCAAAGACGCCTACAAGATTCCTAACACTTGGGTTCTGGACGGCGTGAACACCGCCATCGAGGAGGACTTCCAGTACACCAGTTGGGATGAGTCCATCGACGCCGGCTGGACACACTGCGGCAAGATCGACAAGGACCCTGAGCGCTACGGCAAGTCCGTCCTCCGCAAGAGAGGCAATGACGGCAAGCTGATCGACACCAACAACTCCACCAACGACTTCACCCCGGACTCCACACCGTCGTTGAAAAAATAGGACGATTGGTCAAAAACAGGTAAAAACAGCTATCCCGGATTTTGTGGCATACAAAATCCGGGATAGTTGTTTTTTTTATCACTTTTTACGCATTTTTTTCCATTCCAATGATAGTTCCAACATGCCATTCACCCGTTGGCTCCGGGAAGAAAAAACTGGCTCTTCTGCGGCAATGATGCCTCCGCATATCGCGCAGCAATAGTGTACTCTCTGATAGGTACCTGCAAGAATGCCTGTATTGAACAGCGTTTGTGGATGGAGGATGTACTCAAACAAATTCCATACTACCAGCGTGACGGTCGCGACCTCGCGGAACTCCTTCCCAGAGCTTGGTCGTCTCGGAACCAACTTTGACAAAGTTGCTGCGATTAGTAACAAAATCGAGACTAATCGCAACTAATCAGAACAAAATTGCAACACGTGCCTCACCGAAGGCTTACAACCAAACGCAGAACGTTGTGATTTGCTTTCAGAATTTTTAACTTTACACCAGCAATAACAACTTAAAGCCGTTCAAATTGCTATAAAACTCTGTTGTGATTTGCTTTCAGAATTTTTAACTTTACACCAGCAACAACAACGATTTGCTGGCACTTCCGAAAGACTGTATAGTTGTGATTTGCTTTCAGAATTTTTAACTTTACACCAGCAACAACAGGCTTCATATCGCATATCAATGCGGCCCAGTTGTGATTTGCTTTCAGAATTTTTAACTTTACACCAGCAACAACACTGGAGCCACTGACGTCGATACTGCTTATGTTGTGATTTGCTTTCAGAATTTTTAACTTTACACCAGCAACAACAAAGCCGCTACTAACAAAGCAACTGCGGTAGTTGTGATTTGCTTTCAGAATTTTTAACTTTACACCAGCAACAACTTTCGCACGATTAGACAAACCGACCATATCGTTGTGATTTGCTTTCAGAATTTTTAACTTTACACCAGCAACAACCAGGCTACTTACTTTGCTTACTCTTTAAATGTTGTGATTTGCTTTCAGAATTTTTAACTTTACACCAGCAACAACAGGAACATCATCACCCTGTGACGGGTTCTTGTTGTGATTTGCTTTCAGAATTTTTAACTTTACACCAGCAACAACGAGCCAAAAGAGGAGGAAGAAAGTTAGTATGTTGTGATTTGCTTTCAGAATTTTTAACTTTACACCAGCAACAACCCTGCGGCCAGTAACCTTATACATGATGTGGTTGTGATTTGCTTTCAGAATTTTTAACTTTACACCAGCAACAACTAGGTCCTTATCTTTTGTCTCAGTTCCATAGTTGTGATTTGCTTTCAGAATTTTTAACTTTACACCAGCAACAACCAAGCTGATTTTTGAGAATACGGAACATATGTTGTGATTTGCTTTCAGAATTTTTAACTTTACACCAGCAACAACGACACTTTCCGCAAGGGTGGGTAATAATGCGTTGTGATTTGCTTTCAGAATTTTTAACTTTACACCAGCAACAACTAACTAAGTGTCTTTTAGGAATGATTTACCAGTTGTGATTTGCTTTCAGAATTTTTAACTTTACACCAGCAACAACAACTTGTAAAACGTGAACAAGTTCACAGCGGTTGTGATTTGCTTTCAGAATTTTTAACTTTACACCAGCAACAACTAATAAAGTCCTCAAAATCATAGGAGTTAAGTTGTGATTTGCTTTCAGAATTTTTAACTTTACACCAGCAACAACGTACTTGCTGTAAGTGATTGAGGTGTAATGGATTAAACGCCATTTGGCGATTAAAAAAATCCGGCAGATTTCTGTCCGGATTTTTTGTGCCTGATTGTTTTTTTTAATTCTGTCAGTATCTGATTCCGTCATATTGTCCTGAGAGTAGAAGCGAATCGCAGTTATGGTTTTTCGCACTTTGTCGCCTCGACGAACAAAACAACCTGTATCCTCGAGAAGTCAGGCAAAGAAAAATTGCTATCTTCGCAGAAATCGGAAATGAAACGGAGAAAAAATCATTGAATTTATGGAAGAACCGATATTGAATGCCCATAACAAGGCAGAATACGAGCCGGCGCACACTGCTGAGCATATCCTTAACCGCACGATGGTCAACATGTTCGGCTGCCCACGTTCACGCAATGCCCATGTCGAGCGGAAGAAAAGCAAATGCGACTACATCCTCACTGCCTGTCCCACAGAAGAACAAGTGACAGCAATAGAGGCGAAGGTCAATGAAATTATCACTGCTGCATTGCCCGTGACGATACATTTCGTTTCGAAAGAAGATGCCGCCGCGATTGTGGATCTGAGCAAGTTGCCGGATGACGCATCTGATACTTTACGCATAGTCAGCATTGGAGACTACGACGATTGTGCGTGCATAGGTGCTCATGTATCGAATACCTCAGAGGTCGGTGAGTTCAAGATAATCAGCCATGACTTCAACAACGGAATCTGGCGTGTCCGCTGGAAAGTCATCTCCTGAATCAGAACAATTCCAGCTGGATATAGATGTCTTCGCTTTCCTTAGGCTTGTGCTCCGAGAACAGTTCCATATTTCCGAACTGCTTGTCCGTAATGCATAGGATTCCTACCTGTCCCAAGTCCGGCAAAAAAGACTTTACACGATTGATATGGACCTGAGCATTTTCAGAAGACGGACAATGCCTCATATAGATTGAAAACTGGAACATGACGAATCCATCCTCTATCAGACGCTTTCTGAATAGAGCCGCATTCTTCCGCTCCTTTTTGGTGTCAGTCGGAAGATCGAAAAAGACCAGCACCCACATGATTCTATATTCACTGAATCTGTCCATTACATGTCCGGATAAGACAATCTCCGTATGCTCCCGGCAAAACATTTCTGCAGGGAATTAACCGTCTGACTTACAGCCAACATAAGAGGTTTTCTAATTCCATCTATAACTACTTCAGTTACAGGGAGTTCCAGCAATTTTCGTTTGGTGTTCAAGTCAAATGTTTCAGGAACGCTCTCATTGACAATATCCAAAACCAATCTGTCCACATAAGGGCGGTACGGCTCCATAATATCATCCGCCAGACAGTACGCGTCATACCTGTTGTGATGGTGAATTCCCAACGTCGGAATAAGTCCGGCCCCGGCCAATGCCCTTGCTACGATGGCCCTTACAATAGCATATCCATAGTTCAGCATCACGTTTACCACATCATCGTCTCCTCTGGTGAAGTGAGGATTGTCCGTGAAGAGAGTTTTCCAATAGTACGCAGCCGCGCGACCTTCGATATTGTCAGGATCACCACTTCTCACAGCATTGACCCACAAAATCATATTCTTGGCATCCTCGCCGGTAGCATATTTGAGCATTGCCGCCTGGTTCCGGATCTTGCACTGGACAGTCTGCTGCCAAAGCTGTTTTTTGAGAGGCAATGACGCTTCGACCTGACTGGCGTATCTTTCCGCCTGCAGTTTGTTTCCGTATAGCGACAGCAGCAGCCCGGTCGGAAGATGTGATTTGTCGCAGGTGACCACAGCACAATTGTTTTCCAGCAATGCTTCTAAAAGTCCTTGTGTGACAGTGATTTGCGGGCAGTCGAGGACGATCAGGCCAATGTCTTCTATAGGAATGGTCTTGACAATACTCTTCGGAACTCCGTTTTCTTCAAACTCAGGCATATCGCCCTTGACCTCAGGTTTTCTGATGACCAGTTGCCTGAGTTTCAACGACAGATACGCCGGATTCCCGAAATACAAAGTGCGTTTAATCATCTTAACTTGCCATTGAATTTCACAATACGTCCAAGACGGTCCACTTTAATCGGGATGCAGATTTCTTTAATCATTTCTCCAGTAATTGCACGTTCCATCTTATTTATAGCTGAAAATTCAATTTTATCAACAATACTAACAGCAACAGAAGCAGGGGTAAAGAAACATTGTCTGCCTGAAGATGACACCATCTTATAAATCCTACCCCTATCCAACTCTCCATCCACATAACCCCGTTCCAGCTCGTCTTCTGTAGGCACATACACCAAATCATTAGGCGACAGCCAGAACAGAAGCCTGTCTTCTCCATTCTTTTCCGGTACAGGACTCAAACCTGCCTTTTCTCGGGCAATAACCTCGTTCAACGGTGCCGAAAAATATGAGCGTTTTCCCTCTGATGATATATATACTCCAAAGAACAAGTTTGTCCCTTTAGCTGCTTCTACAAATTTCTTTGTCTTGCATCCAATCTCCCCGACAGGAAACTTATCACCTTTTTCATATTTTCGAACGCTGAATATTGGTTTATGAGGACGGCCTCCATTTAGTTCGATGATATTCGCATTCATCTTGTCGATGCCGTCCGGTGAAAATGCTACATCAGGTTTATTTCCGCATTGATCCAGATGCTTCAACAAGATGTTCTGAATTCCTGTATCCGTAACACTCTTTTGTATAAACTCTTTCGTAAAATCAGGAGAGATTGTCGTCCTCGTCGCAAAATACTTATCATTGGTTTCAGACGTATAGTAATAAATATCAAGTTTCGTCAATTCCGGGAAGTGTTTAGTAAGAAGCATCTTCATTGCTTTTATATCACTGCATGGGCAAACTAGTTTTTTTATATCCTTGCGGACTATTCTGCCAGGATTCTTCAATGCCTCATTCAAAGACACTGACTTGATTTTTCGCAAATTCACCTCTCCGAATACAGTATCTTTGTGCATAGATTTCCTTATAGCCCAATTGTCACCTTTCTCCTGACGAACACGAACTTTCTCTCCTTTTTCAATCTTCTCGTAGTAGTTCGATGATTTGTTGATTATCCTCAAATTCTGTTTGAAACTCACGATGCACCTTGTCAATGCAGAATGGACTTCACCAACAAAATAATCCGAAGGCATTTTTATAACCCAAGAATAGTTTCCTGAAGAATCAGGATGAACTTTTTCGCATACAACTCTTTGCAAATCATAACGTTTCTCTTTAGAATCACGGCATGCAGAAGAATTGTTGAGATAATTGACAATATTTCTTGTCGCACAGGCTATCACGATAGCGTCCATCGCATGATGTCGATGGTCTATACGTTTCATTTCAAACCCTTTCTGTCGATAGAACGGAATCACAGGCACCTTCTGTCCATTGGCATTGACAGCAACAAAAGATTCGTCTTGACTCATGTCGTCCAGTCTTTCAAATCGAGGCAACATGATCTGTTTCCACAAATCATTGATCCCCCAATCCTTCTTAAGTCTGGTAGTTATTTGCCCGTTACACGTTATTACATTTTTCGATATGTCCTGCTCCTCATCCTTTTCACGTACGACATTGGATAACAGCGTCTTGACCACCTTGCTTATGTAACGGCTGTCATTCAGCTGTCTATGAATGAAACTCTCCGGTATATCTTCTGCCAACAGATTGCGTTTTTTCGCCACGTTCTTTTTCTCGGAATAGTGGTCCCTTACGAACTTTTCATAAGCCTCGACAGATAGGATTTTTACTTGTCTGTCACCACTCAATGTCACTATCTCGCCCTGATGTTCTTTGATGAACTGATAGCCCAAGCTCTTATCCTTCAGCTTATTCACTTCGGACTCGCAAATGACTTTATTGCTGAACGAATCGTCAAAATACAAGGACTGAGGGATGATATGTTCTATTTCGTAAGCCGGAGTGAACAGCTTTCCAAGCGGAATAATCTCCCCAGTATATGGAGACCGGTATTTCTGTTCCAGCCACACCTTGTAACGGAGGACTTCGGAAGAAGTCGGACGTTTCAATGGTTCCTGTTTATTGAATTTATCCAATATGGACTTGATATCATCAGGAATATCTTGCCCATCGCCAAGTACTGAATCCTCATATATCCGTAATATTTCCTGTTGCCCAGGAGAATTCGGCCGGACATTGTCCACATTGAACTCAGGGTTCATGAATTCGGTGAGCATTGCACGAACACGAAGATTGGCATTCTCGTTTTCAAGAGCCTGTTCCGTAATGCGCTTCCTTTTGTCAGCAGGATTCTTCATCTCTCTTCCAAGTTCAATATGAATCTCGTCAATCCGACCTTCTGCTTTCCAAATATCGCGGACGGTTCTCAACGTCTCCATCACGACGCTCTCAACTATCGGGTTACGCAAAGAATGCTGCCTGAATTTCGCAAGATAGGCATCAATGTCTTCTGGGCACGACCATTTGTCAATGTCTTTAGCCTCGGAATGTCTATCATATACAACATAGCAGACCAACCATACTGGCAATCCCTGAAAATCATGCATTGACTGCAATGCTATAGTTTTCTCTCTTACCCGATTATGAATATTTTCATCAAATTCGCCAGACAACAGCCTCGATATCCGGCATCTGGTCGCTTCATCAATATTGTCTTCTTTCCAATATCGGCCCGCCCTCATAAGTGGGAGCATTCTCTTAATCGCCTTCTCGGAATAAGAACCATATTCTTTTTCATAAGGCTTCATCTTTGCGAATACATTGACAAAATCTCCTTGAAGGCCATATCTTTTAGCAAAAGATGAAAGTGCTTTCCTTATTTCATTCTTATCTTCGACAGAATACAGGACATGCCATAACTCATATTCCCTTTCTGAAGTCAGAAATTCCCTAGAGACATCGGCCTTGTCCAAGGCAAGCAACAGTCCCGCTCTTGTCTCATTGGCAGGATAAGACTTATCCTCGACATAATTCCAACGATACCTTTTCTGATCAGCCTTGTTTAACTTAAAGCCCGGATACGCCAGAAGTGATTTCTGGTCAATGCTTTCCCTATCATTAATCCATGCAAACAAATCCGCCAACGATTCATTCCCATCGATAAAATTAGAAGTTACATCAATGTTCTCCTTTATCGAGCCATCAGCAACTCGTTCCCGCTCGATAATCCTCAAATTGGAAAGAAACTGCCATAGTCTGAATTCCTGGAAATACGGATTGGACTTGGCAATGCACTTGATATGCTCGACTTTCCTTTCTCCTGTATTTGGAAGTACATAGTATCTCTCTTCCAACGGACAATCATCTATCAATGATTTCTTACTTTTAAGCGGACGCTGATAAAAAATGATATCATTGACAAACAGATACTTGAAGCCCCTTCCCGAGATGCTGTTTCGATATGCGTCGTTACTTGGATATAAGGCTTCTATGCATTTGGAATACAATTCTTCATCTTTCAAATCAGGATTGAGGGCCACCTGCCTATCCAGAATCAATTCCAACTCTCGACGATAATATTTACGTTCTACTGTACGGACAAGTCTACCTCGCACTTTCGACTCTGGATTATGCAGCAGTGCGTCATAAATATATTCGCCAACCGTCTTTCGGGAGTTGTCGATATCACACTCTGTTTTCTTTTTCAGCAATGTCCAGTCATCCTCCTTAGGCATTCTGAAGGAACGCTTTACTTGCCCCTCCTTATCCATCTTTGGATTTCCGTTCACATCCACATCAGTCGTGACAATGAAATCCTTCACCTTGCCAATCCAGTCCGGAGCCTCATGAAACGGCCTACGATAAACAAAGCCGTTCTCCAACACAATATTGAACCACGTATCAGAGCCTTTTCGTTCTCCAGTATCTTCTATCTCAACTACTTTCAGAGAATAATACTCTTCAATCTTTCCAGATTTCTCCTCCTCATCCTCACCACGCAACTGATAATAACCACGTTTCTGATTAAAATTAAGAAGCACCCACGCCAACTCAAAATTAGACAACCGCTCGGTCAATGCTTTTTTACGCAGGTAATATATGGTCCAATCATAGGGAACTTTCTTACCATCTGCAACAACCTGCTGTTTTGTAGCTTTAAAATCTTCAAGCATTTCTTGAAAAGCCTTTTCAAAAAGGAACTCGTACTTTCCTTCAGAATTTTTTCTCCATGCAAGTTTAGGTTCTGAACCAGCTATGAATTTGCCGTATCTATCCAAACTCTTCAAATAATTATCAGGCAGCCACCCTAATACAGAAAGTACTCTATTGAGACGTTCCCTACGTAAATGTCCTCTTTCATATAAGCGTCGAACTCCACGGCATCTGGTGCGCTCCGCTGTCTGAGATTTGGAATTTCCTCTATTAAAATCTCCAATTGTCGCTTGATCCATAGGTATTATTCTACTGTCAGCGCAAACTATCTTGTCAAACACTTCTTCCCCATTCTCATTCTGCTTCGTATCTATCACAGCCCAACCTATCGAGTTGGTGCCTAAGTCCAGACCTAAAACTTTTTTCATGTCGGTTATTGTTTATTCAGTGTATTGTTTTTAAATTTGTGCCATTCTGAAGCAAATCACAATAAGGATTATTCCGTTGTGAAAACATTTAAGGTGGAGAGGATAACACTTCTTCGCCTTCTTTTTTTTCAGATGGCCTGTCACAAATATAATGAAAACTGAGAGAAAAGGAAAGCATCGGCTTTACTTTTAAGAAGCAACCTGAGCAGAGCGGGCTTTTGCTGCTGTTCGGTCATTATTGATCACTTCGGTCAGTGGAAATTTACAGCGAAATCATCGATCGCGCATCGACTAAAAATTTAAGAATTGTAAATAAAAGATTTAAGAATCGTATCAAACAT
>OKTM01000549.1_pt1 | contig 16664 bp, 19 predicted proteins | sample 1606401 | NCBI WGS metagenome assembly OKTM01 (sample SAMEA3879583, study PRJEB24766) | human gut metagenome | biome: human-associated habitat; feature: feces | place: USA | collected 1985/1987 | reverse complement strand
TATCTGTTCGCAAGCAAATGAGATTTCACCCAATGTCGCACGAACACGAGCCGCTTCCACAGCCAGTTCCAGCAAGTTACCCTTACCGGTCTTCACACATTCGGTAATTGCAGCCAATGCCTTGTCCACTTCAGCCTGGTTGCGTCCTTCTTTCAAACGTTTCAGGTTTTCAATCTGTTCAAGACGAACTGCCGTATTATCAATTTCAAGGATATCAATCGGAGCTTCTTTTTCCAAACGATACTTTCAAACTTTTCTCTGTCGAATCTTTTTGATCCAATGACTTTAGCAGAAAATTATGAAACAAAATCAGATAATGTTGGATACAATGATGGGAAAGTAAATATTTTTGGGATACTGAAAAATATTTTTAATAGTATTCTGTGGATATTGTTTATGTACAATTGGATTCAGAAGAAGAAATTGTTGACTATTGGTGTATTTATAGCAATTATCATTTCGGTATTTACTAGTTTGGCATGGGGAGCTCGAGGTCCGTTGGTTTTTATTATTATGCAAGTTCCATTTGTTTATTTTGTGTTTTCTCCTTTGATGAGCCAAGAAATGCGGAGAAAATATCTTTTTACAGTGGCAGCTTTTGTCATTCTCATATTTGTAGGAGGAGCTGCATTAACATTGGGGCGTTTTAATGATGCTGCAGATTTTACTATTATGGATATCGTATTGTATTATGCTTCATCTAATTTTATAAAGTTTGATAATTTTGTATTAGATGTGGGAGGATGTAGGTATGGTGATAGGGTTTTTCCTCTAATTAGAGTCTTGTTAGGATTAGATACGGCTGGTGATTACAAAACACGTCGCTTGTTATATCCGAATTTGAAGGTAGATGATTCTCAGTTTACATTTTTTGTTGGAGAGTTTGTTATTGATTTTGGTCCTATTTTAGCATTTATAATTATTTCTTTGGCAGCATATTATTTTTATAAAAAGATCATCACTAATGAATATGATTTTGGAACAATATTAATATTATCCTTGGCTTATAATATAGTGGTAATCGGTTTTACTTTATTTCCGTATTCAGAGATAAGTGGCAATCTTTCTATTATTTATACCATATTTTGGATATTTGTATTTAAATACTTTACTTTTAAACGATTAGTAATAGGTAAGAATAAGTAGTATGACAAAAAAAACTCGTGTTATAGCCTTTTATCTTCCACAATTTCACCCTATTCCAGAAAATGACAAATGGTGGGGAAAAGGCTTTACAGAATGGACTAATGTCGGAAAAGCTAAGCCCTTGTTTAAAGGACATTATCAGCCCCGTGTTCCTGCAGATTTAGGGTATTATGATTTGCGTATGCCTGAAGTTAGAGAAGCTCAAGCTGAGATGGCACGTGCAGCTGGTATAGAAGGTTTTTGCTATTGGCATTATTGGTTTGGTAATGGGAAAAAGTTGTTAGAAAGACCTTTTCAGGAGGTACTTCTCAGTGGAAAACCTGATTTTCCGTTTTGTCTTGGTTGGGCAAACCATAGCTGGACTAACAAATCTTGGGAAGTGGGAACTAAAAAGGTCAAAGAGGCTACTTTGATGGAGATGATTTATAATAAGGAAGAGTATATAAAGCATTTTTATGAAGTATTGCCAGCTTTTAAGGATAAAAGGTATATTCAAGTAGATGGTAAACCCTTGTTTCTTGTTTTTAGACCATTGGAGATACCCAATCCTCGTGAATTTATTGAACTATGGCAGGCAATGGCACAAGAAAATGGCCTTAAGGGTATTTATTTTGTAGGAATTGCCTATAATATGCTTCCACAGGACTGGACTTTAAAAAATATTATTTTGAAAAATATAGCAGATAAATCGGCTTTATATTATAAAGCTGTGTTAAATGCAGGATATGATGCTGTTAATTCGCGAGGTTATCATCGGGCCGATTACTATTGCCGTTCTTTGAAAGAAGTTTTGTGGCGTAGTATCTGTATGCGCTTATTTAAGTACACTCCTGTTTCAAGGTGTGAGCAGAAGAATATAAATAAATATCTTTATGTCAAGGAAGATAGATGGGAAAATGTATTTCCTACTTTGTTGCCTAATTGGGATAGAACTGCAAGAAGTGGAGCAAGAGCAAGAGTTTATACGGGTAGTACTCCGGAAGTATTTAGTGAGCAATTGAAATCTGTAGTGGATTTATTGTCAGATAAAGAAGATGAACATAAAATTACTTTCTTAATGTCATGGAATGAATGGGCAGAGGGTAATTATGTGGAGCCAGACTTAAAGTATGGTCATGGCTTTTTAGATGTATTAAAGAAAATCGTTTAATTGTTTATATATGAATCTGAAACGTTTTTGTACACGATTTCGTGAAATGAGAACTTGTTATGTTGGAACGAAAGTTTCTTTTCTAGATAAAATCTTTTATGCTGTAGATTATGTTTTTGCTTTCATAATTCATGGGGCTTCTATTAGTGATTATTTTGCTTATGGTTTTTATAAACTTAGATATAAGGGAAGAAAGGAGTATATAACTTATAGGCGTTATCATGTTATACAAAATAAATGCAATAAAGTTTCAGATAGATGTTTATGTCGAGAAAAAAATAAATTTAATGAATTATTTAAAGAGTTTTTAGGGCGTGATTGGATTGATGTAAATAATGTTGATGAGATGCTGTTTATCTCATTTTGTCATAAATATCCTGTAATTTTTATTAAAGAAATTAATGGATATAGGGGTATAGGTACTCGTAAAATAGAGACGGAGAATTTGAATGCAAAAGACTTGTATAATGAACTGATTTCAGATATAAATTCTCACTATATAGCAGAAGAACAAATAACCCAAATTAGTGAACTGGCAAACTTTCATCCTTGGTCAATCAATACGATACGTATAGTAACGGTTTATGATACGATAAATGATAAAGTTCATATTATGAATGCTCGTTTACGAATGGGGAACAAAAAAAATAATGTTGATAATTTTCATTTTAGTGGAATTGGTGCAAATATAAATATAGAAACAGGCATCATAGATACAATTGGTTATGATGCACATAATAACACTTATATAGTACATCCGATTACAGGAAAGCAAATAATAGGTGCTCAAATTCCATATTGGGAAGAGTGCAAAACTTTTGTTGAGCGTGCAGCAAGACATATTCCAAGTGTTCGATATATAGGTTGGGATATTGTAATACAGAGTGGAGGTCACTTTTTATTGATAGAAGGTAATGATAATGCTGATCATGATTTTCAGCAATTGCACAATTGTGGTTTATGGAAACAATATCAATCTATAATCAAAAGATTTTAAGATTATGTATATATTGATGATTGCTCGTGGATATCCTACTGAAGAAGACCCTCAATGGGGATGCTTTGAACAAGATCAAGCTGAAGCATTATGTAATAATGGTCACCAAGTTGTTGTTCTTAGTGTTGATAGCCGTTTTTTATGGAAATTCAGAAAAGTAGGAATAACACATTATAGCAAAAATGGCGTAAATTATTATAATAGTTTTTGGTTTCCAGGTGTTTTGACGAGGACTATAAGTCGAAAATTTAATGTTTTCATAAAAAAATGCCAAGTGGATAAACTATATAAGAAAGTTGAGTTCTTGTATGGACGACCAGATGTAGTATATGGACAATTCTTTTTTAATACTGACATAGGAGTTTATCTTCAAAAAAAGTACAATTTGCCGTTAGTTGGTATAGAACATGCCGGTAGATTTAATTCTGACCGGCTAGATTCGATTACAAAATGGATGGCAACTAATGCTTATGCAAATGCTGACGAAATAATAACGGTCTCTCAAACTTTGCGAAAAAGGATATTATATCATTTTAAAAGAGATAGTTATGTTATCCATAATTTAGTCAATAATATATTTTTCGATTCTGTAAGGAAAGTCGAAAAAACAAATAGCTTTTCTTTCGTATCTACAGGGAGTTTAGTTTACGGCAAAGGTTTTGATTTATTAATAGAGGCATTTTCTCTTATTAATAGAAGAAATAAAGATATACATTTAGTTATAATAGGTGATGGAGTAGAAAGACAAAATTTGCAAAAGCAGATAGATAATTTAAAACTCTCGCATAATATTCATTTGGTAGGAGAGAAAACAAAGGGTGAGATTGTCCAAATATTAAGTGATAGTTCTGTTTTCATATTACCTTCACGTAGCGAAAATTTTTCAGTATCAATATTAGAAGGATTAGCTGTAGGTTTACCTGTTATTGCAACTCTCTGTGGCGGAGTTAAGGAGTGTATTAATGAAAAAAATGGGTTATTAGTTCCTGTTGAAAATGTACCAGCATTAGCTGATGCTATGAAAAAAATGTATGATACATTGGGTGAATATGATAGTCAGGAAATTGCTCAAGATTGTTATAATAGATTTTCACCTTCTGTGATTTCCGATAAATTGGTAGATGTTTTCCAAAAAGCAGTCGAAAAAAAGAAAAAAATGTCATGAAGAATCTTATAATTATTGCCGCCGGTGGTATGGGTCGTACTTTATATGATATGGCACGTGAAAGTTTAGGTTTTGCAACAGAATTTGTCATTAAAGGTTTTATTGATGATAATTTGTCCGCATTGAATGACTTTCCAAATTATCCTCCGGTAATAGATAAGATTAGTACTTATATACCACAGAACGATGATGTTTTTGTCTGCTCTATAGGTGGAAATGCCCGTAAAAAATGTATGGGTGAAATTATTAATAGAGGAGGACGTTTTATTTCCTTAATCCATCATACTGCTAGAATTGGTTCTAATGTAAAATTGGGTGAAGGAAATATTATCGGTGCTTATACAAGCATTGGTGCTGATGCTGTGATAGGTGATTATAATATGATACAATCTTATACAGTAGTGGGGCATGATGTTCGTTTGGGTGATTGGAATCGTATTGATACACATGTCACTTGTGTAGGTGGTACGGTTGTTGGAAATGAGGTAGATATTTATACTTCTTCCGTGTTAAATCATGGAGTTGTTGTAGAAGATAATGCTCATGTTGGCGCTTGTAGTTTTGTTATACGCAGAGTTAAAGCTGGTACTACTGTTATGGGAAATCCTGCTAAAAGATTAATATAAATAATAAATAAGATGGAATTAGTAGACTTTATTGAAAAATTTGCTGAGCAATTTGATGATGTAGATGTAGAACAACTTAGTTCTACAACTAAATTTCGCGAGTTAGATGGTTACACATCGCTGGTTGCTCTATTGATTATTACAATGATTGATGAGGAATATGATGTCACTGTTACTGGTGATGATATGAAACAGCAGGCAACTATTGGTGATTTGTATAATTTGGTATCTTCCCGTTTGTAATGTATAATCCTTTTTCTTTAGAAGGGAAGACTGTACTAGTTACAGGTGCTTCATCCGGTATCGGACGAGCTACTGCCATTGAATGTTCGAAGCTGGGAGCAACTTTAGTTCTGACAGGTAGGAATGAGAGTGCTTTGCAAGAAACTAAAGAGTTGCTATCTGATTCAAATAAAGAGCATTTAATGCTGGTTGCTGATTTAAGAATAGAAGAATCCTGTGAGAAATTGGTGGCTCAATTACCAGTATTGGATGGCTTTGTTTGCAATGCGGGAATAGGAAAAATGTTACCATTGCAATTCTACTCTTTGGATGTACTAAACGAAGTATTTCAGATGAATTGTTTTGTTCCTATGCTGCTACTGAAATTGTTGGTGAAGAAAAAGAAACTGAGAAATTCATCTTCAGTAGTCTTTACTGCATCAATTTCTGGTTATAATAATGTGGCGCCTGCAAATGGTATTTATGGAACTTCAAAGAGTGCCTTGAGCACTTATATGAAATATGCTGCCTTGGAGTTGGCAGGGAAGGGGATTCGATGTAATGCTGTACAGCCGGGAAGAATCAATACTCCTTTGATTTCTAATCGTTTGCTATCAGAGGAAGATGTGACTAAAGACATAGAACAATATCCGATGAAGCGTTATGGCAAGCCGGAAGAAGTGGCTCATGCTATAATTTATTTACTTTCCGATGCTTCTGCATGGGTTACAGGTACTAACTTGGTAATTGATGGAGGTCGTAGTCTGAAATAATTTGTATGGAAAGGCTTTTAGAGAATAAGGTATGTATCATTACCGGTGCTGCACAAGGCATTGGTAAATCGATAGCCGAACGTTTTGCTTCGGATGGTGCTTTGGTTTATGCCTGTGACCGTGCAGAGGGAGTTATGGATGAATGGGCGAAAGCTTGTTCGGAGAAATACGGCACACGTGTGTGTCCTTTGTATTTTGACGTGACTGATGCTGTGGCTGTAAAATCAGCCTTTATGTCTGTATTCAAGCAGGAAAGACGGATTGATGTATTGGTGAACAATGCGGGTGTTGTATTCAACAAGAAGATCGGCATGATACTTCGTCCGGAGACCGAGCTTATGTTTAGGGTGAATGTCATAGCTGTGATAGAAATGGTACAGCTGGTTTCCCGGCTGATGGCCAGAGGACATGGCGGCTCCATTGTGAATATAGCTTCGGTGACAGCTGTACTCGGCTCTCCCGGCCAGTCTGCCTATTCAGCAACCAAGGGGGCGATTATAGCTTTCACCAAGTCTGCCGCCAAGGAACTGGCATCTCAAGGAATCCGTGTGAATGCGGTGGCTCCGGGCATTGTAAAGACGGAGCGTTTTTCCGAACTTTACGAAGAGAGCGGTGAGAAAATTGACAACCGTATCCAGAGAATTGCATTGGGGCGTTTGGGGACTCCCTTGGACGTGGCCAATGCCTGTGCCTTTCTGGCATCAGACCGTTCATCCTATATATCGGGACAGATATTGGGGGTTGACGGTTGCGCTTCCATTTAAGATAAAAATAAGATGATATTAAGTTTGAACGAGCGACCACAAGAGGCGGTTGCTGTGATAGATGCTTCGGGAACTGTCTTGAAGTATGGGGAGTTGTTGGCATTTTCGGAGAAAATCGGTGCTTTACTTCCTCAGCGTTCCCTGTTGTTCTTGTTGACAGAAAATAATGTTGGTGGGATAGCATGGAGTATCGGTAGCATTAATTCCGGTAATGTCCCCTTGATATTGAATGCTCATATTGAGGAAGGGCTTTTTCATAATTTGTTTGAGATTTACCGTCCTCCTTATGTGTGTGTACCATCATCGATGGCGGACACACTGCAATATGAGTCTGTGTATGAGTATTATGGCTATACTTTACTATGTACCGGAATGGAACCATGTAGGGTACATGATGACTTGTCCCATCTGCTGCCGACTTCCGGCTCTACGGGAAGTCCCAAATTGGTTCGTCATAAATATGAGAATATAGAGGCGGCAGCTCTGAATATCTCCACTTTCTTTGGACTGACCTCCTCTGACCGTCCATTGCTGGTGCTGCCATTGTATTATACAATGGGGCTGTCCGTAGTATTTAGCCACCTATATGTGGGTGCCACTATATTGATAACCCACCAAAGCATGACGGACAAGGCTTTCTGGAGTTTCATGAAGGAACAGCGGGCCACCAGTTTTACTGGAGTGCCCTACAGCTTTGAAATTTTGAATCTGATGCGTTTCTTCCGTATGGATTTGCCTGATTTGACTTTGCTTACTCAGGGTGGCGGTAAGATGCCTCGCCAGCTGAATCTGAAGTTTGCTGAATATTGCCGTGACACCGGCAAACGCTGGATAGCTACTTACGGCCAGTCTGAAGGTACTGCCCGCATGGCCTATCTTCCTGCTGAATATGCAATATCCAAATGCGGGAGCATAGGTCGGGCAGTTCCCAATGCGGAACTGTCCCTGATAGATAGTGACGGAAATGTGATAGAAGGTTCTCACACGGAAGGTGAAATGTGCTACCGTGGCAAGAATGTGACGATGGGATATGCCCGTAGTCGGGAAGATTTGCTGCTGGGTGATGAGCGTAATGGCTTTATGCGTACCGGTGACTTGGCTTACAGGGATGAGGACGGCTGTTATTACATTGTAGGGCGTATGGGACGTTTCCTGAAGCTGTTTGGCATGCGTATCGGTCTGGATGAGTGTGAACAGATAATCAAAGGGAAATATCCGATAGAATGCGCTTGTGTGGGTACGGACGATAAGATGACCGTCTATCTGACCGATGAGAAATATGCAGTGGCTGTAAAGGAAGTACTGGTTGAAAAGACCAAGCTGGTAGCCTCGGCTTTTGAGGTAAAAGTGATAGCTGACATACCCAAGAATGAGGCGGGAAAAATATTGTATAGTAAGTTGAATTCATAAAAAAGACAGGAACGATGACAAATATTGAAAAGTATAATGACGCTTTTGTAGAAGTGTTTGGTGTGGACAGTGCAGTGTTGAACGATAGTTTTTCAAAAGACAGTGTGGAATCCTGGGATTCTGTTCACCAACTGAATATAATCGCATTGCTGGAAGAGTCCTTTGACGTAATGTTTGACCCGGAGGATATCATGGAGTTTACTTCCTATGGAAAGGGACGTGAAATCTTGAAAAAATACGAAGTCGAACTTTAAGGGTCAAGGTAATGGCAAGATGGGAAATTAAGAATGTCGGCATGAAGGGAGTGGCTATGACCGTTCCGGAGAATGTGGTAAAAACTTCCGAACTGGGACTTCTTTCCCAAGAGGAAGCTGATGTATTTGACAATACAGTCGGTATAAAAGAAAGGCATATCGCTCCGGACACAATGTGTGCCTCGGATATGTGCCAGACTGCCGCTGAGAAACTGCTTGAAGAGCTGGGTTGGGAGAAGGACAGCATTGATGTATTGCTGTTAGAGTCTGTTACAGGCGATTATCGTACTCCCCCGACCTCTTGTGTGCTACAGGATAGGCTTGGCTTGTCGGAAAATTGTTTCTGTATGGATATTCCAATGGGTTGTTGTGGGTGTATGTATGCTATAACAGTTGCCGGTAACTTGTTGACGACAGGTAATGTAAAGCGTGCCTTGTTGCTTGTTGGTGATACGGCTTTGCGGATGGGGTCCATGAAAGACAAAAGCCGTGTACCTTTATTCGGTGACTGCGGTACAGCCATAGCTTTGGAATATGATGAGACTGCCAGTGATATTGTGGTTGATTTTCATACTTATGGCAAGGGATATGAAGCTTTGATGACCCCTCATGGTGGTTTCCGCCATCCGGCTACACCTGCTTCCTTTGAATATGAAGATTTTGGCAATGGCATTGTGCGTGCTCCCATTCATACATTGATAAATGGAATGAATGTCTTTTCTTTCGCGATATCCCGTCCTCCTAAATCCGTCGAGGCCTTTTTGGATGATTATAAAATTAATCGTGAAACGGATATAGACTATTTCTTGATTCACCAGGCGAACAAGATGATTGTGGATCGTATTGTGAAGAAGTTGAAGTTGCCCAAAGAGAAGGTTCCTTATAACCTGGAGGAGTTTGGAAACTTGGGTGGAGCTTCTATTCCTTCATTAATGGTGAGCCGCTTGCGTGAACGGCTGATGCAGGAAGAGACTACCTTGTTGATGTCCTCTTTTGGGCTTGGATTAAGCTGGGGGACAATGTGGATGAAGACGAAACCTATGATTGTGCCTGATATAATTTGGTTATAGTATGAATATTTTGATTGTTGGTGGTGGACTCCAAGCATTATCTGTAGCCCGCTCTTTAAAAAAAGAAAGGTATAGTGTCATTGCCTTGTTGCATAGAGGAGATATTTCGACAAAATCAAAATATATAGATAAACTTTATACTATTGATATAACTCCAACACACAAAGAGGAGTATTTGTCTTCTGTACATCGTGTTTTGCAAGTACATGCTATTTCTGTAATTATTCCTTTAAGTGATGTAACTGCTGAGTTTTTAAGTATAAATAAAGTGGAATTAGAACATGAATACCATCTTAAGTGCGCAATCCCTAATTATGATATTTTTCAAAAGGCAAATGATAAGTGGCAACTTTTAGCTTTATGTAAGGAAAATTTTATTCCTCATCCTCAAACACAGTTGTTGACCTCAAGTAACTTACAGGAAGCGGCAGATGCCATAGGATTTCCAGCTTTGATAAAACCTAATATTTCAGTGGGAGCAAGAGGTATTACAATGGTCTATTCTTTGTCTGATTTACAAGATAAGTATGATGGAATATTAAGAAAATACGGTGAATGTACTCTACAGGAATACATTGATAATTCTGGTGCACCCTATTATAATGTGATGATGTACAGAAATGCAAAAGGGAATATAATCAACACTGTGATTATAGAGATTATCAGATATTATCCAATAAAAGGAGGAAGTAGCTCTTTTTGCAGGACTGTAGAATCGAAAGAACTATCTGAAATTTGTACGAAGACATTGGAGGTTTTGAATTGGACAGGTTTTGCCGATTTTGATATTTTGCAAACTAAAGATGGAGATTTCAAGATTATAGAGATTAATCCTCGTGTTCCTGCTTCTATTCGTGCAGCAGAAGTTTCAGGTATTAATTTCCCGGCTTTGATAGTCAATGATATGCTGGGTATAAAAATCTCCCCTTATGCTTATGTTCCTAATAAGCAATTACGATATTTAGGACTTGATATTATGTGGTTTATATCATCAAATAGACGTTTTTCTTGTATTCCTTCTTGGTTCATATTCTTTTCCCGGAATTTGTATTATCAAGAAAGTGGGGCAATCTTTTTTTCTCTTTTTTCCGGTTTGAAAAAGATATGTTCTTCTTCTTTTCGTAAATCAAAATCAGGTATATAATATGGAAATCATTCCTTATACTCCCGATTTATATGAACAGCTTATATTGTTTCTTGTTGAGAGTTTTCCTAATAGGGACAAAAGGTATTTTGATTGGTGGTTAAAGCAATATTCGTGTGAAAAAAATCTTTTGAACCGTACTTTTTCTAGTAGAAGATAAAGGTAAGATAATAGCTTGCACTACTGCTAATTGGAATGAGATAAAGATACATGGTAAAAAGCAAGATTTTTATTGGGAAGGTAATACCATTGTTTTGAAAGCTTATCGCGGTAAAGGAGTGGGGCGAATGATTTATGAACAAATGGGGAGGTTTTCGGATAGATGTGTAGTTGGTCTTACTGATGCCGCATACAATATACAGCCTAAGATTATTCCTTGTTTTCGGCCTATTAATCCGGTTTATGTGTATTTATCTGTAAACCGTTTCTTCTTAAACAGTTTGTATAGGAGGTGTTTACACTACAGACGAGGAATAGAGGATGTGTTTTATCCACTGAAAATGGCGGTAAGAGGCATGATGTTTTATCGAATAGATAAATTGGAACAAATGTCTTTTACTTCTGACGGCTTCTGGCAAAATGATGATATTGAAATAATACGTGATAAATCATTCTTTGAAAAGCGCTTTTTTAATATTTATAAAAAGTATGTTGTTTACGAAGGTTATTTGTGTAGAAATTTAGTTTGCTACTTTGTTGTACGTGTGGCACACTATAAAGGATTTGATGTAGTCTCATTAGTTGACTTTCGATATAGAAAAGAGGACTATGTAAATAGCATACATAAAGCTGTTTCTGAAATTGCTAAAATGAACCGTATTGGCTTTTATTTAACATTGTCTTCATTGAAAAGAAAAGTGCTTGATTTTTTCCCTATTATATTGCGGACAAGTAAAAAATTATACGGTGGCACTACTATCCCACATATAAATAAAGAGTGCTCTTTGTTGATTACATCTGCAGATTCAGATTTGGATTTTGTATATTATTTATGAAAATATTGACTTTTGATACCGAGGAGTGGTATATTGAGAAACATTTTAAGGGAGGGAGAAAAGAAAAATATCGGCAGTATGACGAATTGCTGGATTGGATTTTGAATACTCTCGAAAAGAATAATACCAAAGCGACCTTCTTTTGTGTAGGACAATTGGCAGTTGAGTTTCCTGATGTATTGAAAAAAATAGCGAATGCAGGACATGAAATAGGAAGTCATTCAAATAAGCATTTGTGGGTAAATAAAATGACTCGACAAGAATTTGCCGAAGACACACGTATTGCAATAGGAGAGATAGAAAATCTTATAGGGAGGAAAGTAAAAAGTTTTCGTGCCCCTGCATTTTCCATAGGGAAAAACAACGACTGGGCTTTTGATGTATTGGCGGAAAACGGTATAGAATATGACTGCTCTATATTTCCGGCCAATCGCGACTTAGGGGGATTTCCTCATTTTACTTCATCCATACCTGCGCTAATAAAGAAAGGAGTATATACAATAAAGGAATTTCCTATTTGTCCAGTTACACTAATGGGTAAGAGTGTAACTTTTTCAGGAGGAGGATATTTTAGGCTAGTTCCATTATGGTTACAGAAAAACTTTATTGAACGTATGGATTATGTGATGTTTTATTTTCATATCAATGATTTGATAGAGCAAAATTCAAAGTTTATGACTAAGGCAGAATTTGAGGAGTACTTTAAGGAAGTTGGAACATTAAAAAATCGTATAATTCGTTATGCTAAGGCAAATATAGGTAAAGGAGGGGCTTTGAATAAATTAGAAGTCCTGCTGCAAACTTATGTTTTTTGCAATGTAGGGCAGGCTGCAAAGGAAATCAATTGGAGTAAACAACCGTTAATAGAATTATAGGCTTATGTATAAAAGAGGATTAAAGCGTGGGTTAGACTTTGTAATTGTTTTTATAGTTCTGTTGGTTATCTGGCCCATATTACTTCTTCTGATAATTTTCCTCCATTTCACCAATAAGGGTGCCGGTGTCTTTTTCACCCAGGATCGCCCTGGAAAAAATGCTCGGATATTCAAAGCCATAAAGTTTAAGACAATGACAGATGAGCGGGATTCTGGAGGAAACTTGTTGCCGGATGCTGAACGCCTGACAAAGATTGGTAAAATAGTCCGTTCTCTTTCCATAGATGAATTGCCACAATTAATTAATGTATTAAAGGGGGATATGGCATTGGTTGGCCCCCGTCCTTTATTGCCGAAGTATCTTCCTTTATATTCAGAGAAACAGTTCCGTCGCCATGAAGTACGTCCGGGAATTACGGGGTGGGCACAGGTAAACGGACGGAATGATATCAGTTGGAACGTAAGTTTGAACTGGATGTGTGGTACGTGGATCATATTTCTTTCTGGCTGGACGTGAAGATTATTCTGCTAACCATAAAGAAAGTGTTCGTTAGAGAAGGGATCAATAAGGAAGGTAATGCTACCACTGAGGCTTTCAACGGTCATAACTGAAATGAACATCCATCAGATTGTCAATTCTGTTTTCACCTCCAATACTTATATACTGTCTGTTGAGGGGAAAGATGGGCATGTATTGATAGATATTGGGGGTATTGCTCCTATAAAGCAGTGTGTTCAGGAAAAGTGCGGAACGGTACAAGCCTTGTTTCTGACTCATACTCATTACGACCATATTTATGGTATAAAAGATTTATTACGATTGTATCCTGATTGCATAGTTTACACTTCCTCTTTCGGTAAGGAGGCTTTAGGTTCGGATAAACTTAATTTTTCCCGTTATCACAATGATCCTGTAATATGGATGGGAGATAATGTGACGGTTTTACATGAGAATGATAAAGTGGAAATATTTCCGGGAATTTTCGTGGAAGTGTTTGAAACTCCCGGACATGATAAAAGTTGCCTTACCTATAAAGTCGAGAACAATGTTTTCTCGGGTGATTCATATATCCCGGGTGTTAAAGTCATTGCCTCATTCCCTAATAGCGATAGGGAAGATGCACGGATCTCGAAAGAACGTATCATGGAATTAACAAAGGATTGCAGTCTGTATCCCGGTCATGGAAACATTTATGAGTAAATTATTCCGATATCTGGAAAGGATTTATAAAGCCGTTTCCTTTCTTTTTATTCCCCACTATGTGAGGAATCCGAAGTTTGATCATTAAATAATCACATATATATTTATGGATAAAACTATTTATCTTTGCCTTGCCCATATGAGCGAGGAGGGTATTGAACAGAAATATGTAAAAGAAGCCTTCGATACGAACTGGGTGGTTCCTCTCGGTCCTAATGTGAATGCTTTTGAAGAGGATTTGAAACGTTTTGTAGGCGAAGGCAAGGAAGTGGTGGCACTTTCGGCCGGTACGGCGGCAGTACATTTGGCTCTGTTGGCTTGCGGAGTGGGACAGGGTGACGAAGTGATTGTACAAAGCTTCACATTCTGTGCGTCTTCGCATCCGGTCACTTATCTGGGGGCTGTTCCGGTATTTGTGGATTCTGAGAAAGAAACTTGGAACATGTCTCCGGAACTGTTGGAAGAAGCCATCAAGGACCGCATTGCCAAGACTGGAAAAAAGCCAAAAGCTATTGTTCCTGTGGCATTGTACGGCATGCCCTATGACTGTACACGTATCATGGAGATAGCCGATAGGTATGCTATTCCAGTGGTGGAAGATGCTGCCGAAGGTTTTGGCTCCCGTTTTAAGGGACAGGTACTGGGGACGTTCGGCAAGTTCGGGGTGCTGAGCTTTAACGGTAATAAGATGATTACTACCAGTGGCGGTGGTGCGTTGATTTGTAAAGATGCCGAAAGCAAGAATCAAATCATGTGGTATGCCACGCAGGCTCGTGAGGCTTATCCTTATTACCAGCATGAGGCGATAGGGTATAACTATCGCATGAGTAATATATGTGCAGGTATTGGTCGTGGTCAAATGACCGTTGCCGATAAGCATATTGCACATCACCGACATGTGCAGGCTCTCTATAAGGAACTGCTTAAGGATGTGGAGGGGGTATTGCTGCATGAAGCTCCTTCGGCTGATTATGACTCTAATTTCTGGCTTTGTACAATCACTCTGGATTCTTCACTTCGCATCAAAGGGCAGGAAAATGCTTATAAGGATGTTGTCAGGACTGCCGTAGGTGGTGCTGCAGGTGTGATTCATGCCGTAGATTGTGCTACAACAGATTGCCAGCCCAACGAGAATGTGGAGGCTTTGCGTGCTTTTATGCTTGGCAAAAAAATAGAGGCACGCCCGGTTTGGAAACCGATGCACAAGCAGCCGGTCTATAAGGATGCTCCGGCTTATATCAATGGGGTATCCGAAGCTATTTTTAAAATCGGTATGTGCCTTCCTGCCGGGCCGTGGGTGACTGATGAAGATGTATATTATATCGTGGAGTGTATAAAAGAGGCCATAGTAAAATAATAGATGAAAATACAGCTTTTTTAACTACGACCTTGACAACGCTGTCGGTTGCCAATACGTTTGTCAATGCGGATTTCATCTATATCGTTGTCTGTTCCGTTCTAGTCTTCTGCTTCTTCAATTTCTGCAAGCGTGCCAAATATTCACCGCCTGATGCTTCATGAGAATATCGGACTACCGCATCGCAAACATCTTATCAGATTATGGCGAATGAGCTGAAGATTCCCCATGTCATAGTATCTTTGACCTATATGGCAGTACAGGCAATCATCATCGTAGGATATCTTGATTAAGTTGGCTTGCCTAATCTGTCGACTTGTAAATCAATACTTTATAAACTTATCTCAGAAAACAGCTTCAGCGAGGCTGTTTTCTTTGTTTGCAGGCAAATATATCCTCACCTTTGCATTGTTGATCAACAAAACGAGATTAAAAACCATGTTGAATTAAAAATGTAAAAAGGAGAAAGAAAGTATGCCTTTATTTTATTATGCAAGACAGTCGTCTCTGGCGACAAAAGAGGGTGCCAAACTTTGGCATCTGAGTTTGAAGAAAGTGGGAAGAGCCGTGGATGCACAACAATTGGCTGAGGTGATTGCCGAGAAGTCTTCCCTGACTCCGGGTGACGTACATAATGTAATCCGTAACCTGATGACGGTAATGAGGAGCCAGTTGCTGAACAGCCGTACGGTGCGTCTGGATGGCCTGGGCACATTCACCATGAAGGCCCGTACGCGAGGTAAGGGAGTGGCCAAATCTGAAGACGTGAATCCCAATCAGGTGACTGCTTTGCGCTGCCAGTTTACTCCGGAATACACGCGCCCGGCTGCCATCGGCACTACGCGTGCCCTGCTCCAGGGTGTGGAGTTTGAGAAATGGACGGGAGTGGTTACTGATGGTAAGGATGATGCCGGTGATGGTGGTAATTCCGGTGGCGGTTCCGACGGTGACCAGGGAGAGAACCCGTTAGGATAAGATGTATTTACTAATTTTGAAAGATTAAGACTATGAAAAAGAACGTTTGGGACAAGATTTTGAAGGTAGTGATAGCTGTTGCTTCCGCCATATTGGGAGCTTTAGGCGCCAATGCAATGAATGTATAAATTGTAGATTTATATAGAATATTAGGAGAAAGGCGGTGAAGGAAAAGCACTTCATCGCCTTTTTGTTATTTTCTTCATTTATAATTCCCTGCCAACCAAAAAATCTTATTACCTTTGCAGGTCACTTTTGGAAACAATAAAAATATAATGATATGAATATCTCTTATAATTGGTTGAAAGAGTATGTCGATTTCGATTTGACACCGGATGAAGTTGCTGCGGCACTGACCTCCATCGGACTGGAAACGGGAAGTGTGGAAGAGGTGCAAACCATTAAAGGCGGACTGGAAGGACTGGTCATCGGCGAAGTGCTGACATGCGAAGCTCATCCCAACTCAGACCATATGCACGTCACTACGGTGAACCTGGGACAAGGTGAACCCGTGCAGATTGTATGCGGCGCTCCGAATGT
>OKTM01000520.1_pt1 | contig 17534 bp, 16 predicted proteins | sample 1606401 | NCBI WGS metagenome assembly OKTM01 (sample SAMEA3879583, study PRJEB24766) | human gut metagenome | biome: human-associated habitat; feature: feces | place: USA | collected 1985/1987 | reverse complement strand
GGCCACCAGCGACCGTGTTCAGATAGAGTGGAAAATCTGACATTTCCGCTCTATCACCCCTCATTTCTATTTTATCTTGTTTGTACCCCTTGTACACCGATGTTTATTAATCTTTTTGTAAAAACATATAATGAACGATATAGGATTGAAGAAGATTTAAAACAATCACAGGGTATCTGTCGTAAATATGACGGAAGCTGCCGTAGAAGCTAGAAAAATAATGATAAAAAATGCGATTGACAATTTGTGGAAATAAAATCTCTTTGAGCTTGCATTTGATTTAGACTTTTTGTCAAAAAGGAATAATAAGATGAAATATGTTGCATTTTTAGATATTTTGGGCTTTAAGAATACTCTCAAGACATTGGGTCAGGAAAGAAGCATCGAATATATCGAGAATTACTCTCGTATTGTATATCAAGTCTTTTCGAGATATAATAGAAATGAAGAAAGACAAAATACAGAAAAGAAGATAAACGGTTTTGTTGTTAGCGATTCGGTAGTTCTTTATACCAATGATGCTATGAAGGAGTCCCTATCGGATTTGCTCAATATTATAGTTGACTTATGCAGAGAGGAATTTGGCAGGAATAGTATCCAGCAGATTATGAAACAGACAGGTTTGAAGAGAGCATCTGTTCATGCGTACTTGCCTTACTCCAAAGGAAGTTACAACCTGTCTGAATCGTCATTGAATGCGGAACGCAAGAAGAATTATCGAAATAGGAAAAGTGTTTGCGAAAGGCTCTGTCAGAATATAAATTTGCCAGATGTAGAAGAATACCTTTGGTCTGCAATCGTGGCGTTTGCAGACTATCCGTTTAAGACGGAAACTGGACTGCCTATGAAGTACACAGTGAAAGGTGGAGAAATATTCTTCAACCGGAAAGAGAAAAGTGTAACACGGGCAACAGTGATGAGAGCGTTTATGAAAGCACGACAAATTCAGAAGGCAGAGGGTTATGTAAGTGGCTCAAAGAGGCTGGGAATGTTTGGTGCAAGCTATCTGTATCCGATCTTTCTTCGGATTGGCGTGTGTTCAAAGAACCGTTGACCGACAAGCCGTGTGGACAGAACTCCAGAAGTTCACACGGTTATTTTTAGAAGCGGCGGTTAGTAATAACTAACAAAACATCGAAAAAATATCGCCTGCAAATCACAGACAGCAAAACTCTGAGAAATTTCAAAAAGCCAAGAGCAGAATACTCTTGGCTTAAAAATGACGGGTATGAATTAAATGACAATATCAACTATAGCAATTGTACGGAGAAGTGCTATTCATCCTTATCCTCTTCAACGGCATCCGTTTCATCATAACCATAAGGATCATCGACACCGGGATTGCCAGGGTTATTCATGGTAGAAGTCGTGTAATCATCCTTGGAACTCATAAAGCAACCTCCTGTAATACTATGCGAATATGAAACATTCAAGCAATATAAATATATCAAAAAGGACTAATGGAGGTCAATTGATAAATGGCATGAAGATAAGTAGATACTTTGGATAAAATGCTGAATGTGTAAATCAATATTATCCCTCGATAAAATCTTCAAGCTTCATAATATCTTGACGGACAAACTGCGAGTAGTGATTCTTGTCGCCGCCCTGCTTGCAATACTCGTTCAGCATGGAGTAGAGGGAGGATGCGATATCTCTTGCAGGCCCTGTCAGGCGGTTATTCAAAAACTGAAGTCTCTGTAAGTATGGGGCAGCTTCCTTGTGGGAAGAACAACCCATGATACGGTCTTTGCATCGTGTAATCTCATCATATAATTGACGTGTAAGCATCGTGACTCCTCCATAATCAATCCTTATCTTCTGCTCGTATCCGGAGCAGCTCTTTTATTTCAGTATCGCTTGCCAGCCGCACAGCTGGCCTCCCCTCAAACTCAACCGCACCGCAGTCTGGGCAGCGGTCTGGCTTTGTGTCAGAGGGAAAACAATATTTGCAGGCATCGCAAAAATAGTAGTTCAATTTATTGTCACCTCCAAGATGTCCTCAAAGGGGATGATCGTTGGCAGCTCCTTGCCGATGGCATTCTTCATCCCGGTGGACAACTTCAACTCTTTATATATTCCATCTGCGCTTTCGACTTTTCCAGTAAGATCTTCATAATAGCCATCTGTAAAGTAACGGACTGTAATGGATTCACCCTTGTGAAGCCGAATCAGCTTTGTACCGATTCGTTCTATCCCTTCATCGGACAGTTCGATTCTCTGGGTCTTGGTGTGTTCACGACCCTCGCTTGCAATCTCGTCCTCGTACCCTCGGAGAGCAGCAAAAGGGCTGAAGATTTTTGCCCGGTTCGTTATCACCATCCGTGGCCTGATCGGTTCCGGTCTGGAAAGGGGGAGAAGGTCAGCATATTTGTTTTGGACGGCTCTGCCTTCCGGTGTGTTCTTGTAGTCCATTGCGTTTTCTCTACTCATTATTAAAACTGTCCGCAGCATTTCTTATATTTCAGACCGGAGCCACATGGACACGGATCATTACGGCCGACCTCTTGTGCGAATATAAGCTCTAATGCCCTGACTTGATTATACCAATCAACAGGCAAAGTGTACCTGTTTCCAAACGTGGATGTCTGCATAGCGTGGTCTCTTACGGTGCAGAGACGGATGAGTTCTGAAACCAAAGGAGAATCAGTAAGAGCTTGTCTGTGACTTGGAATGGTAATTCCCTGATAGCAAACGGAAGAATCAAACAAGAAGAGAATTCGCTTTTCGTTATAACTATGTGGGGTTATATCAATAAGTTTGCCATCGGGTGCTCTCCAGATGGCGTGGGCCTCAGCATCGAGAAGCATATTTCCACGTTGCCATACCGTCCAACCCAAAATCATCGAACCGCCATACTGTTTAACCATCCGAGAAACATTGTTAAAGCATTCATTAAGAGAGGCCCAAGGTGCTGGACAAACATCAATGTATTCAGGTGACGAATCAGACGTGATGGAAGCGCAGAAATCAATAATAACCTGTGTGATTCTTGCGGGAGTAGTTTCTCTTATCATACAAATCTCCTTTAATCGGCTTTATGACCGCCGATAGTTTTATTCCGTTCCCTCATCGTAGCTCCGTCTAAATAGTTTGTGCCTTTCAGCACGGCGTTCTTGCCGAACTTCTTCTTCAGCCCTAGCATGACCTCCTGGAGCTGCTTTTCCTTTTCCAGCTTGGTCGTGTCCGTAAACAGATCAACTTGGAGGATGCCCTCGTCCTTGACCACACGGTTGGCTGCGATGGTGATCCGTCGAACGGTCAGAGTCTTGTCGGCAATCTGGTCGAATAGAGTAGCGGCCGCCTTGATGAGCTGTCTGCCGAGGTTGGTCGGATTATCGAGTCTGACGCTTCCGTGTGCGCCTTTCGGAACGGTGCGGCCATAGCGGTCGATGTGTACCTGGCCGTGATAGGTTCCCTTGTCGCAGTTCTCCCGGTCATAGCCGACATCCAGTGTGAGAGAATCCGTGACAAGTCCTTTATCCGTGAGCTGGAGGACAAGACTGTCGGCCATTTCCTGTACAATGATCCGTGCCTTGTCATAAGGATACGGACAGGCAAGCACCTGCCCCTCAGAGATGCTGTTGATGCTGGGGCGATATGCCTTGATCTCTTTCATGCCGCAGGGCTCATAGCCCCACGCATGGTCGATCAGCAGTTCAGTATCGGCACCGAACTCCTTATATAAGATGTCCTGGTAATTCAGGCTGTATCGTGCAAGTTCACCCATCGTGAGGATGCCGTGTTTCTCCAGCTTCTTTGCTGTTCCGGGACCGGTCATCCAGAAGTCGGTGAGTGGTTTGTAATCCCAGAGCAAGTAGCGGAAGCCGTGCTGTCGGCTTATTAAAGTTGCCGGATGCTCAACTGCACCCGGCAATAAATTTTTGATGTTTTTTTGTTCAGGCTATTGACACTCATTAGCAGGTTTGCTGGGTCACTTTTCGTCCGGGGCGGAGTCCGGGGCCCTGCCGCTGCCGGAGTTCAGGATCGCCACGAACTGCTGCAGCTGCTTGAGGGAGCTGACACCCAGTTTGTCGTAGATGTTCTTGTTGTGGAAGCGCAGGGTGCTGTCCTTGATGTCCAGCTGCTGCGCGATCTCCCGGGTGCGCAGCCCGGCGGCGTAGCCGTCAAAGATGCGGCGCTCGGTCTTGGTCAGGGTGGGAATGCCCGCCACAAAGGTCTGGAAGGCATCGGGCACCGACTCGTTGCGGCACACGTCCGCCAGCCGGGACAGCTCAGTCTGCATCTGCTGGCGTTCCAGCTGCAGCTCGTCCATCCGCCGCCGGGACTCCCGCCGGTCCTCCTCAAGCTGCCGGAATGCAGGCGAAAGGATGTGCCGGTGGAAGTAGATGCAGCAGAACACCACGAAAAAGCCGATGAACAGGCCGATGAGCAGCATCTGCAGATCGCCGGAAAAGACCAGTCTCCGGTAGTCTGCCATGGGGATGCACACCGCCAGCCGATAGGACTGGCTCTCGCTCAGGCGGCACAGCTGGGAGATGCCCGCATAGTCGCTGTCGGGGCCGGTCAACTGGGTCAGCCCGCCGCCCATGCTGCGCAGCACCAGCGTGTTCCGGGAAGCATGGTAGTAGCCGCCGGTGGTGCCGCTGCTGAGGGCGGCATCGGCGGCAAGGCCGTCCCCCGCCGGGGCCAGCAGGCAGCTCAGCCGGTCAAAGCCGGTGGGCTGGGCAAAGTTCTGCTTGAAGTAGCTCTCGCTGATCTCAAAGCCGCACAGCCCGTACATCGTGCCGTCCCGCCCCCGCAGGGGCAGCAAAAACAACTGCACCTCCTCCGAGGTGCCGGGCAGCTCGAACCGCTCGGTCAGCGTGTAAGACTGGTACAGCGGGGCGCTGCCGGGGGTCATCCAGAGGTCGTAGTCCGGGAACTGGTCGGTCTGGAACTCCATCCGCCACTTGCGGTGGGGCATCACGCTGTGGCCCTTGCCCACCTCCGCACTGCCCCGGTACAGCAGCAGGGGCACGGTGGGGGTGTCGGCACCACTTTTCTGCACATACAGCCCGGCGCGGGAATGCTCTGCTCCCTCCATGCGGGTGTTGACGGTGGCATCCAGCAGCACAAAAGCGCCGGAACAGCCGGTCTGGCGCAGACGGCGGCATAGCGGCTCGATCATTTCCGCCTCCAGCGCGTTCAGCACCTCGGGGGAGTCGTTCAGCTGGGCAAAGGACATCTGCCGCAGAGCAAGCTCCTTGTCCACCTCTGCGCTCATGTCCTCGGACAGGTTCACGCCCATGACCGCCAGCTGGTCAAAATAGCGCTCCATATCGTTCTGGAACACCGAAAACTGGATCTGCAGACTGCGGCTGATGTCCTTTTTGGTGTTGTGCAGGCTGGCAAACAGGAACAGCGCCGCACCAAAGGTCAACACCAGCAGCACCACCAGCAGCAGGCAGGCCCACAGCAGCCGGCTGCTCATGGGGCTTTGGCGGATCTTTTCACGGTGCCGGTCAACAAAGTGCATCAAAGTCCCTCCTTTCCGGCTGAGCGGCAGGCTCAGGCATTGTCACACAGCAGCTGCCATGTTTCCTCGGCAAGGGCTTCCAGCGTTTCGCCGTCCGCAAGGCGCTGGGGGTAGTCCTTCTGGCGCTGGCGCAGGCTGTCGTACAAGGTTTTGGCCTTGGCGTGGTACCCCACGATGCCCGGTTCGGACAGGGGGGTGTTCTGGATGCGCATTTCGTTGTAGACGTCGTACAGCCGCTGATAGCTCTGCTGCTCAAAGGGATAGTCCGCAATGGCGTCAAAGGCGGCGCTGGACACCGGCATGTAGCCGGTATCGGCGGCAAATTCCAGATTGCGCTGCTGTTCGGTGAGCCAGCGCAGGAACACGGCTTCGGCTTCGGCCTTCTGGTCGGTGGTCTTAAAGGCGCACAGGCCCACACCGGCCTGCGGCATCAGGGGCGTGGCGGTGCCTGCGGCGTGGGGCAGGGGAGCCAGCAGCAGGTCGGTGGGCTCGGTGGTGTTGTCCGGGTAGGTGACGAAATCATTGTAGTAAAGGATGGCCGCAGAGCTGCCAAGGCCCGCCAGCGTCTCGCCGGTCATCACCTGCGTGTTGGAGTACAGGTCCGAGATCAGAATGTCGCCCTGCACCAGCGCCCGGGCAAACTCCATCCACGAAGCGCGGAAGGTCTCGTTGGTCAGATCGTACCAGCTGCCCTTGTACAGCTCGCCGCTGCCCTGCTCCAGCGCGTTCAGCTCCACCAGACGCAGGGGGTAGTCCAGCGCGCAGAAGGGCTTGCCCTGCGACCACTGCCGGTAGGCACCCGCCATTTCAAAAAAGCCGTCCCATGTGGCAAGGGTGGAAAGCTGCGCCCCGGTGTCCGCCGCAAACCGGGCGTACTGGGAGCCGTTCAAAAAGATGAGCTGGGTGGATTTGGACACCGGGAACACCACCTGCCGCCCGTCAATGATGCCGTCCTGCACAAAGCCGGGCACATAGGCCGCCATGTCCTCGGCGGTGAACCAGTCGTTCCAGTCCACAAGGTTCTCAATACCCAGAGCGCTGGCGTCCGCGGAGTGGGCCGAGAACAGGTCCGGCAGGTCCAGCGCGCCGGGCTTGCCGGCCTTGGCGTCCTGCAGCTGGCCGCCGATGGCGGCGCTGTTGGTCATGTTGGTCACATTGAGCAGGATGCCCTTCTCTCTGCCCACCGTGTCGTTGAACTCGGTCAGCAGGCGGTTCATGGGCGAGTCGGCCTGTTCGCCGTACACATGCCAGATGCTGAGCATGGTGGGGTCCTTGGGAGAAAGCAGGGTCTTGCTGCCGCCGCAGCCCGCAAGTGCCAGACCGGGGACGAGCACCGCAAGCTTTAAAAATGTCCTTCGTTCCATTTATCATGACTCCTTTCCGCACATTGCAGCCAGAGGGGGAAAACCGGCACAGGCAGGGCTGCAGCTGCCTGTTTTGGTGGGAAACACCCCAAAATCCCCCCAATTTTGGGCTTTTTGGGGGGATTTTTTGAGGGGGAAGTCCCAAAACCCCAAAAATTTTTTTGGAATTGCCCCCCCAAAACGGCTTTTCTGAGGGGGCAATTTTTTCCCGGATATGGTACAGTACAACCAGAAAAAGTCCTGCGCCGGTGCAGAAAGCCTGTCGCTGTGCACAAAACGCGTCAACGGGCAACTGCGGATTCTATTCATAAGGATAGCATAAGATGGAGCGGACTGCAAGTGCAGAGAATACCAAGACCAAAGCCCCCTAAAAAGCAGGGGGACCAACAGAAAGGAGCACCCCATGAAAAAGATGAATCGACGCGAATTCCTCACCCTTACCGGCGCAGCCGTTGTGGCGCTCTCGCTGGCAGGCTGCGGCGGCGGGTCCTCCGCACCCGCAGTGCCCACCGGCAAGGAAGCCGAGCTGCTGGCAGCCATCAACAAGGTCTGGAAGGAAAAGTTTGTTGCAGGTCAGGTTGACCATGAGCAGCTGACCCTCAATCAGGATGCGGTGGGTGCCATAAGGTGCTACGGACGTGTTTTTGAAGAGGTCAACGAGACACCGCATAAGTTGACATCCAGTGACTTTGGGATTGTTTTAGGGGAAAGCGGTGAGCTTGCGGAGAAACTGAAAAAGTATGGCGGCGAGGACAGTTTAGCAGGAGTTGCCGGCATCTCCGAACCGTCTACCGAGATGGTGGTGGCTCTGGAGGATGAGTATTCTTGCGAGGATACTGCCGTTCGGGCTTTTGTAGATAAACTGCTGACCAGCAATCCTAAGAATAGCCCCACGGCAGAGTTCATCAGCATCTACTGCCCGGTGGTTCAGGGCAAGACCTACATGACCGCTGTTGTGTTCTGGAACAAAACGGCATAAGATAACAAGACATCCCCCTGTTTGCCCCGGGCACACTCCCCCTGTGTCCGGGGCTTTATAGAAAGGAGCACCCCCATGAAACACAAATGTTTTGCTGCTGTGGTTCTGGCGGCGGCTCTCTGGCTGACCGGCTGCGGCGGCGCAGCTGCCCCCGCGGCCCCCACAGGCTCCGGCGCAGCTTCCCAAAGCGGCGCAGCCGCAGCGGTGCAGACAGCCCAGAAGGAGCGCATCACCGACCAGTGGAGCCTTGAAAAGACGGTGCGGGGCGAGATGATCGGCGTGCAGAAGCTGAGCATCCATGTGCCGCAGCTTGTGTGCGACAGCCCGGATGCCGCCGCTCTCAACGATGAACTTGCCGCCATGTATGCGGCGGAGTACATGGATTATGAAAGCTATCCGGACGCTGAGGTGCCGCAGGGCGAAGAGTGCTCACAGACCGAGATCAACTGGGACGCCTACTGGTACGGCGACTGCGTCAGTCTGGTGATGCGCAGCCACGATTACGACGACGCCCCGTGGTATTACAGCGGGTGGTGCTTCGATTTTTCCACCGGCAGGCAGATCACCACAGCCGAGATGCTGCAGCGCATGGGGCTGGACCCGGACGAGGTGCAGGCGCAGGTGCAGCGGCAGGCTATGCAGGCCTTTGACCGGGAGATGGCGCAGGGCGCGTATTACGAGGGCCTGCGCCTCGGCGGGAACCTGTCGGAAATGCGGATGGGTACGCTGGAATACAATGAACTGGAAAACCTGTGTCTGCTGCTGCCCCAGCAGGATCGGCTGGTGCTCCGGGGCAAGTACTGCTCCGAGACCGACTGGGGCTGGCAGCAGCTGGATGTGGAGATCCCGCTGACCTCCGCCGCCCCCGCCGACACCCCGGCGCTGACCGACACCTACGACGGGGTGCAGGTGCAGCTGAAGGGAACGCAGGGCACCATCACCCTGAGCCCTGCACCAAAAACCGCCACTTGGGACACGGAACTCAACCTCCGGCTGGAACAGGCGCACACCTATCCCATCCTTGGCTCTTACAATGAATATGTGGACGTGTGCATCGGGCAGCAGACCGACTCGGTCTTTCACCCGGTTGTCTATCTGCTGACCAAAGACGGCGTGGTGGAGTATGTAGATGTGCTGCGCTGCCTTCTGTTCGGAAACGCCATGATCTGTCAGGACCCCATCTACTTTGCCAACAACGGCGTGTCGCTGGAGCGCAGCGGCAGTAGTAAAGTAAACCTGCGCCGGAAGGATGGCTCTGTGCTGGAGCTGGCTGACCTGTCGTCAGAGTGGAGCGTGCAGGAGATCCCTTATTCCGTCACCGGCTCCTACAACTACACCGCCGAAACCGGCTGGAGCTGGATGGATCTCGGCGGCGACGGCAGTGCCCAGCTGGGCGTGCAGGACAACAGCCGCATCTATCGGGGCGACGCCGCGTATCTGGGCGTGGTGCCCGAGGGCGTGGTGCTGGGCATCGCTGCCGATGAGGAGCTCGAATTTGTGGCTGCGTTCAAGACCGACCTGTACAACGAGAACCTGACCCTGACCATGATCGCCGGGCAAAACCCCTTTGCCGAGGGCGAGACCCAGCTGCAATTGACCCGCAGCTACGGCTGAGAACACAGGAGAACGACCATGAAACACAAACGCCTTGCCGCTGCGGTGCTGGCGGCGGTGGTAGTGCTGGCGGGGTGCGGCAGCGTATCGAACAGTGCCGCCCCCGCAGGCTCCGGTGCAGCTTCCCAAAGCGCCGCAGATACGGCGGTGCGGACAGCACAAAAAGAACGCATCACCGAGCAGTTAACGCTGGAAAAGACCATCCGGGACGATTACAACATCACCCAGAAGCTGACCATCCATGTGCCGCAGCTGGAATGCGACAGCCCGGATGCTGAATATATCAATGATGAACTTGCCGCCATGTATGCGGCAGAATTCCGACAGTACGAGGACAGCCCGGAGATCGAGCCGCAGCAGGACGAGTGGTGCCCAGAGACCTACATCAACTGGGACGCCTACTGGTACGGCGACTGCGTAAGCCTTGTGGTGTTCCGCTACGACGGCGGCTCCGACCCGGGGTATTCCCGGGGCTGGTGCTTCGATTTTGCCACCGAAAAGCAGGTCTCCGTGACGGAAATGCTGCAGCGCATGGGGCTGGACCCGGATGCCGTGCAGCAGCAGATGCTGCGCGAGGCCATGCAGACCTTTGACCGGCACATGGCGCAGGGCGGCTACTACGAGGGCCTGCGCAGCGGCGGCAATCTGGCAAGTATGCGGATGAACACGCTGGAAAACAACAAGCTGGATGACCTGTGCCTGCTGCTGCCGGAGCAAGACCGGCTGGTGCTCCGGGGCGGGTGCAGCTCCACCGCCGGGTCGGGCTGGCGGCAGCTGGATGTGGAGATCCCACTGACTCCCGCTGACCCCGCCGACACCCCGGTGCTGACCGATGCCTACGGCAGTGCTTCGGTGCAGCTGGAAGGAACACAGGGCACCATCACCCTCCGCCGCACGCCGGAGACCGCCGCATGGGACGCGGATTACGGCATCCGGCTGGAACAGGACCGCACCTACCCCATCCTTGGTATCTATAATGAGTATATCGACCTGTGCATCGGAGAGCTGGGCGCATCCTTCCACCCGGTGGTCTATCTGCTGACCAAAGACGGCGTGGTGGAGTATGTAGACGTGCTGCACTGCCTCATGTTCGGAAATGCTCTGGTCTGTCAGGACCCCATCTACATCGCCAATCAGGGCGTGGCGCTGGAACGCAGCGGCAAAGAGGTAATTCTGCATCAGGAGGACGGCTCTGTGCTGGAGCTGGCTCTCCTGACGGCAGAGTGGAACGTGCAGGAGCTTCCCTCTGAGGTCACCGGTGCCTTCAACGACATGGGCGACAACCAGTTTGACTGGATGGACGTGGAAAGCGGCGGTTATTTCCAGATGGGTGTTCAGGACAACAACATTTTCTATCAGGGCTACGCCGAGTATCTGGGCGTAGTGCCGGAGGGCATGGTACTGGGCATTTTTACCAACGAGACCCCGGACGGGATACCCGGCATCACCTTTGTGGCGGCGATGAAATATGAACTGCACACCAACACCCTGTCTCTTACCATCCTCGACGGCCCCAACCCCTTTGCCGAAGGAAAGACGCAGCTGCAGATGATCCGCTGCCCGGACACCTGGCCCCAGCGGGTGCCGCTGACAGCCGACTGACTCCGGCACGACCACGGAAGGAGAACAGCGATGAAACACAAAGCAGTCTCTTCGCTGCTGGCTGCTTTGCTGGCGGCGCTGCTGGCAGGCTGCGGGGCAAAGACCGCTGCCTCTGCCTGCCCGGCTGGCAGCCGGGAGCTGAAATCGACCCCGCCGGATTCCATGCACGCCACCGCGGCGATCACCGAGCAGTACACCCTTGAAAAGGTGGTGCAGGCGGAAAACGGCGGCAAGGTCCGGCTGAACATCCATCTGCCCCGGCTGGAAAGCGACAGCGCCGATGCTGCCCGCATCAACGCCGAGATCACCCGCTACTACGAATACGATGTGCTGGACTATGCGGACAGCCCGGCGGCAGCCGACCCGGCCGTGTGGGATTTCAGCATTGAAATGAACTGGGAAGCAAGCTGGTATGACGATTGTGTCAGCCTTGTGGTCAGCAGCAGCTACGGAGGTACCGATGCCCCCTTCTACGACGGCTGGTGCTTCGATTTTGCCAGCGGAAATCAGCTGACCGTCACCCAGATGCTGCAGCGCATGGGGGCAGACCCCGCTGCGCTGGAAGAGGCGCTTTACCGCGACGTGAAGCGCCGGGATGAGCTGGACCGTCAAGCCGCCATCGAGAGAGGAATGCTGCCCACCGGCAGCCTGAAAGAGGGAAACACCGCATGGTGGACTTCGCTGGACGAGCTGCCTTTTTCGCTGGACGGTAAGGGAAACATTTCCTTCGTGGTCCACAGGTTCAGCGCAGTCCGGGAACAGTATGTGAACGATGTCCCGGTCATCCCACTGGATGCACAGTCGCTGCCACCGGACTGGGAGCAGCAGGTGCTGGCCGAGTGGATGGCAGTCACGGCGGTGACGCAGGGTGAAAGCTATGCCCCCGCCGGCCGCAACGAAAGCTGCACCCTGCGGCTGGAAAAGGCCGAGATCACCGGCACGGTGACCGTCTCCTTCATCCGGGAAACATACGTCAGCCCGCAGATCCAGTCCGCCGCCGAGGCCCGCACCGGAGAGCTGAATGCCGGCGCTGTGACCGGCTGGGATGGGGAAAAAAGTCAGGGCTGGAACCTGACCTGTCTCAGCGAGGACGGCGGAAGCCGCTGGACCATCTCCATGATGGAGGACGGCGCTTTGCTGATGCGCTCTACCGGCCCGAAAAAGGGCAGCACCGTGTGGTATCTGTTCCGGCGCACCAGCGCGTGGGACGACATCGGCTTCAGTGCCATTCCCCGCAGGCTGTGGGGAACATACCGCGCCGGAGACGAGTCCGCAAAGGGTATCCGCTGGATGACCTTCCTGCCGGACGGCAGCTGCTGTATGAGCGTGGAATGGGACGGGTGGAGCGGCATTCTGACCGGCACCGCAGAGGGAACGCAGGGCCGCACCGAGGACGGCACCGAGCTGCATTTTACATTGACCGATCAGAACGGCAAGCCGTGCGAGTTCTGGGCCATTCTGCTGAACGATGACGGCAGCCCCAGCGGCTGCAGCCTGAAATACCGCGCCGGAGAAGTGCTGTTTGACCGGGATACGCGTCCCATTTACTGGAAAAACGACTCCCCGGATCTAACCCTTATACCGTGACCGAAATCGAACGCAATGCGATGACAAAGCGTTGTCGCTTACACCAAACAAATAACAGGAGGAAATTACTATGGGTCTTATCAAAGCAGGTATGGGCGCACTGGGCGGAACCCTTGCAGACCAGTGGAAGGAATTTTTCTACTGCGATTCTCTGGACAAAGATGTGCTGATGGTCAAGGGCCAGAAGCGCACCTCCCGCCGCAGCTCCAACAACGGCGAGGACAACATCATCACCAACGGCAGCGGCATCGCCGTGGCAGACGGACAGTGCATGCTCATCGTGGAGCAGGGCCGCGTGGTAGAGGTGTGCGCCGAGCCGGGCGAGTTCACCTTCGATGCTTCTACCGAGCCAAGCGTTTTTACCGGCAACTTCGGCGACAGTCTGGCGGAGACCTTCCAGACCGTAGCCAAGCGCTTTACTTACGGCGGCGACACCGGCAAGGATCAGCGCGTGTACTACATCAACACCAAGGAGCTGGGCGAGATCCTGTACGGCACTGCTACCCCCATCCCCTTCCGGGTGGTGGTCAGCGAGGAGTGGGGCTATAAGCTCTCGGTGAACCTGCGGTGCAACGGCAGCTTCACCTGCCGCATCTGCGACCCGCTGCTGTTCTACACCAACGTGTGCAGCAACGTCTCCACCCAGTATGACGCATCCGAGATCGCACCCCGGCTGAAGAGAGAGCTGATGAACGCCCTGCAGCCCGCTCTGGCCACCCTTTCGGCAAACAAGGTGCAGTATTACGAGATCCCCGCCCACACGCTGGAGATCTCCGAGGCGCTCAACGAGCAGCTGTCCAATGTCTGGCGCAAAAAGCGCGGCATTGAAGTGTTCTCCTTCAACATCAACTCCCTGTCCATCCCGGAGGAGCAGCAGAAGAAGATCACCGAGTGGGAAGAGAACGCCATGACCACCGATCCCACCACCGCTGCCGCCCGTCTGGTGGGCGGTCAGATCGACGCCATGAAGACCGCCGCCGGCAACACCGCCGGTGCCATGACCGGCTTTATGGGCATGGGCATGGCAGCCGGTGCAGGCGGCATGGGCGGCATGAGCGCCCAGAACCTGTTCGCTATGGGCCAGCAGGCCCGTCCGGACAGCGTGGACGCGCCCCAGCAGGTCAGCCGTCCCGCACCCGCCCCGGCGGACAGCTGGCAGTGCAGCTGCGGCGCTACCGTTACCGGCAAATTCTGCCCGGAATGCGGCAGCAAAAAGCCGGAGCCGAAGCCCGCTGCGGACAGCTGGACCTGCAGCTGCGGTGCTACCGTCACCGGCAAGTTCTGCCCGGAGTGCGGCGACCCCTTTGACGACAGCGACCGGACCTGACCTGACAAATACAGAGCAATGAAAGGAGCATACCATGATGGGATTCTTTTCCAACCTGTTCGCAAAACAGAACTGTGCCGTCTGCGGCAAGGAGTGCGGCACCATGCACCGCTCCAAGCTCCGGGACGGACAGTTTCTCTGTGATGACTGCAGCAACAAGTGCTCCAAGTATATCCGGCTCAGTGAGCTGACGCTGGACGAAGCAAAGGAGCACATGGAGTACATGGCCCGGATGAAGCGGGTATTCGACGAGGTGTTCGACAAGACCGAGTTCCGGGTCAACGCATACCCCTCCACCCCGACGCAAATGGGGCTGGTGTTCTGCGATGAGCTTGGAATGCTGTACATCGACGACCGCACCGGCGGACGGGGCAAGATGCCGGAGCTGATCCGCTACGACCAGATCGCCAGCTATGAGGAGTATCTGGACGAGACCCCCGCCAAGGAGCCGGGCCAGAAACCCACCCTCAACGGCGGCGGTCTGAAGCTGAAGCTGGTGCAGCCCCGCAGCATCACCGAGGCCCAGACCCAGCGGGGTATGCATCCCCACCCCTACATCAAGCAGGAGCTGGTCATCTGCTTCAGCAAGCGGGACCGGCGGGAGATCGGCTATGCCCACATCGCACGGCAGCATCTGGACCACATCTTCGGAGTCCACGACAAGGAGACCAGCCTGTTCGGCCGCAGGATGTCCAAGGCCGAGGAACGGGAGCTGAAGGGCCAGATGGGCATGATCGGTGCCATGGGTGCCGTGGCATCTGCCGCCATGAAGGGCGGGCAGCTCTCTGAGCAGGAAAAGGCCCGCTTTGTGGAGAACATCAATCTGGCAAACGATGCCCAGACCGGCGGCATGGCATTGTACAGCCGCCGTGCTGACGAAGTCTTTGCAAAAGTGCAGTGACCCCAAAAGGAGGAACGGATATGAGAAAGATCCAGCGCAGAGATTTCCTCAAGGCCATGGGCCTTGCCACCGCCGCCCTCGGCCTGACCGCCTGCGGCGGCTCCGGTGACGCCAGCGCATCCAGCGTTTCCAGTGCACCGGCTTCCAGCAGCAGTGCCCCGGCAGCCTCGGCACAGCCGGAATCAGCAGAGGACAAAGCCGCTCCTGCAGGGGTCCCTGTGACCCAGTTCCAGACCGGGGAACTGACCATCGGCGACTACACCTTCAAGGCACAGTACATTCCCTTTGACGTCCGCCGCGAGGTATGTGGTGCCTATCATTTGATCCAAGCGGACAGCTACCGGGGCAATTACTTCTTCAGCTTCTACAACGAGGACGATAAAGAGCAGTCTGCCAAGATCTTCGAGTATGCCATCAAGGACGATCGGCTGACCCCGGTGGAAGAGTACAACATTGACGGCAGCAACGCCCTCAGCATCGACCGCAATGGCATCCTGTATGCCATGGACAACTTTGATGTCTACTGCTACGATCTGAACAGCAGCGACCCGGAGGAGCCCAGCGACGCACTGGACTACTCGGGCAGCTGCTATTCCTCCAAGGACCGGGATCTGACCGTGATCTACTGGGCCTTCGCACCGGTGCTGGTGCAGGACGGCGAGTACACCGAGCTGATACTGGAAGGGGATAACGAGATAATCTGCTGATCCTTGGGGACGAGGAACAAGGCATCGCCATCCTCAAGGAGAAAAGTTTTCTGGAACATCTGCGTCTGATGGAATGTATGCGGCACATGGAATCTGGCGAATGATCAAGCCCCGCGGAAAACACCTTCCCTGCACCGAATACTGCGAAGCTGAGTATGATTTATCCCCAGCAGTGCATCCATCTATAATCGTTTCTGCTGCGCTGTTTTCATTGATGTGGGTGCTGCTTTCCCACAGCTTTTTGCAAATCGCAACCGCTACGGGCAAAATGGCATGCAGAGAATGAGACCATCCCAACAATTGTGTAAACCTCCGGAGAGGTGTAAAATAGAAGCATCAGGATGGAGGGAAAAGATATGTCCCGAAAGAATCGAAGCCCTGAAGAAAAAGCCCGTAGGGCAAAGATTCGTGAATTGCTGCAAATGGCGAACATCGACAGCATGGACGACATCCAGGACTTGTTCAAGGAAACCATTGCCGAATTCATGGAGAATGGTCTGGAGGCTGAACTGGATGAGGATCTTGGTTACAGCAAATACGACTACAAGAACAAGACTACGGACAACAGCCGGAACGGCCACAGCAGCAAAAATCTGCGAACCAGTTTCGGCGATGTCGAGGTTTCTGTTCCCCGTGACCGGAAAAGATGTTCTGGGCATGTGGGTCGGCGAGAATGAGAGCGCAAAGTTCTGGGCGACCGTACTGAATGGTCTGAGGAATCGGGGCGTAGAGGATATTTTTATCGCATGTACAGACAATTTGACTGGTTTCGATACAGCCATCCATGCAGTGTTCCCGGAAACGGAGATTCAGAACTGCATGATTCACCAGCTGCGGAATTCCAGCAAATACGTTTCTTACAAAGACCTGAAGGCTCTCATGTCCGATCTGAAAGCCGTGTATGCAGCAGTGGACGAACAGGCTGCTCTGGACGCTTTGGAAACTTTTGCGCAGAATTGGGACAATAAATATCCCAAGATCGCAAAGTCGTGGCGGGAAAACTGGGCCAACCTCAGCACCTACTTCAAATATCCTCAGGAAGTCCGCCGTCTGATCTATACCACGAACACGATCGAAGGCTTTAATCGGCAGCTGCGGAAGGTCACAAAGTCCAAGAGCGTTTTCCCGACAGACGACAGTCTGCTGAAAATGCTGTATCTGGCGATGATGGATATTACGAAAAAGTGGACGGGTCGGCGGCAGGACTGGAGCCGCATCCATGCGCAGTTGTCCATCTATTTCGCTTAGCGTATGCCGGATTAACACCTGCTGCGGAGGAATGTCAAGGGTATATGAACGGCTTCGCCGCCCTTGACAATTCCCCTTGCCTGCGTTATGTTGTTGTTAAGGCGACAGCCGGATTCGCCGTCTGCCGCCTCGTATTAAATTTGCTCTTGTTTTATAGCTGTCTGGACTTTACACAAAATTGGGGAGAGACTCGAAATAAAAGTTTTATTTCTATTGGGGGAATTAAATATGGACGTGTCAACTATTGTTAATATTATTTTATGTGTTCTTTCGTTTATATTAGCGGCCATCTCTGTTGTCACAGTTGTAATCACTTTACGACAGAATAATAAGATGATTGAAGAGTCAACACGACCGTTTATTTCGGTTTACACTGATGAAATTAACGCAGGTAATCCCTTCTTTTATTTAGTTATCAAGAACTTTGGAAAATCCACAGCTTACATAACAAAATTTGAGTATGACTTTGACTTCAATGGATGCTATAAAATCCGAAATGATAGAGATTATTTGCAGCAACTTAATAATGCCGTCTTGGCACCGGGTCAATCGCGAATCTGCACACTTGATTATCAGAGAATAGATAGAGCAGTAACATTTACTCTTGAATACCATTCTGGAGCTAAAAAGACATATTCAGATGAATTTACAATTGACTTAAAAGCGGGTGTAAGTATGCCCTATGGTAAAGTTGCGACAGAGGGTAAAGAACTCCGTACAATTTCC
>OKTM01000519.1_pt1 | contig 17543 bp, 18 predicted proteins | sample 1606401 | NCBI WGS metagenome assembly OKTM01 (sample SAMEA3879583, study PRJEB24766) | human gut metagenome | biome: human-associated habitat; feature: feces | place: USA | collected 1985/1987 | reverse complement strand
AAAAATAAGCAAAAAACACCTTGTGCGAAAGCATCTGTCTTGCATTTACGATTATCCCATCGTTGCCGTTATTTTCGCAACAATTATATCACAGACTCATATTCTCCACCCCAAGACTCTATATGACTATAAGATTAGAGTATCGCACCACACTCAAAAGGTAAATAAATATATATCTATATTAAGTTTTATTTGATGTTTAATAATATATATTTGCAGAAAAATCCAAATATGGAAAACTCCATCCGAAGTTGCCGAAAACATAAAGAAAATCATTAGGCAGCAATACAAAGCCCTAAACGAATATGCTATGCATAAGAATATTACGCCAACACAGTTATACACAATACTCAACGGAAAAGAGTAGGCACTTCTGGCAGCTGCGACGGATTTTTTCTATGCTGTCAGGGATGAAGATCGGCTGCGGGATGAATACGAACTGAAATCCGGTGACATTGCCGAGGATGAAAAGCTCCGCTTCGAAAAGGCGCTGAAAAAGGCGAGGCTTGAAAAGGCTAAAGTAGGATGCCGACTGGTTGATCTGCTAAACATCGGATGGGCGGAAGATAATCCGGAATATGACATTGAAAAGCCGGTAGTTGAAGAATGCGACTCCGGAAATAGTGAACAAATAAAAAACGATATGAAACTGCACGAAGCTATTGAGAAAGTGCTGCGAGAAGCATCGACGGCACTCACATTTACCGAAATCGCGAAACTCATAAACAGGCAGGGATTATACGCCCGAAAGGACGGTAAACCGGTTCCGGCGAGTCAGATTTCCGCAAGAGTAAAGAACTATCCTCTCCTATTTGACATTGATAGGAGTGTTTCACCAATTAAAATCAGCATTTCAAATGACAACAAACTCTAAACAAGGCTTGGAGCCTATAGTATGCAATGAACCGAAGATCCTGATACTCGGTTCCCTTCCTGGCGACATTTCCATCGAAAGCCAAGAGTATTATGCAAATCACAAGAACTTTTTCTGGAGAATCATAGCGACAATAACAGGCTCTCCTGTGCCGCTCAGCTATCCGGCAAAAAAGGAGATGCTTGCGCAAAGTCATATTGCCCTCTGGGATGTTTACGCCGCAGCAGAACGTGCTGGCAGCAGCGACGGGAATATCCGTGGCGGAGAGTTCAATGACATAGTCGGATTTATCAGAAAGAACCCGACAATATCAACAATTGTGTTCAACGGGAAAAAGGCAGCCAAGTCTTACGCGCAATACTTGAAAAAGCATCCCGACACGATAAACATAGTAGAACATCTGCACACCTGCGCATGCCCAAGCACAAGCCCGGCGATCCTCTGCACGGGACTGACTTTTGATGACTTGGTGAACAGATGGAAGGATATTTTGATTTGACACAAACTTTTCTTGTATGAACGGAAGACCTGCCAAAGGGCGAAAGCCCACAAAAAAGGAATCGAGTCTTTTATCGGCTACGACCCCGACGACGAGTTGTAGCGGCAATGGACTGCGATTTTCAAACCGGCGTCTTGAGTAACTTTGTTACATTTTCTGTACAAATCTACTACACTTAATAAAATTTGTAGTATCTTTGTACAGATCATTTTATGTATATGCGTAACACTAAACAATTCATATCATCCTCCACCATAAAAAAAGTACAAGGGAGAGGCAAATATTACAAGATGCTTGACAAGGCAAAACAGGGAGAATTGATTCGGATTCGCCGTGGCATCTACGCCACGTTAGAGCAGCTGAGCGGCAATATGATAGACATTGATATAATAGTAAAGGGAGGCATACTTTGCCTATGGTCAGCGTGGAGTATCCATAAACTTACCACATCAATGCCACAGGCATTCCATATCGCTGTTCCAAGAGGTAGAAAAGTGACAATCCCTGCATTTCCGCAGATTGAAATCCACCATTACACGGACAAAATTCTCAATGTCGGCGTGATGAAGACGACTATTGACGGCTATATCATCAATGTATATGATGCGGAAAGGAGTGTCTGTGATGCCGTGAAATTCAGAAACAAAATTGGGATTGACGTATGTTCCGAAATAATAGGCAACTATCTTGAGCGGCCTGAAAGGAATATCTCGAAACTTATGGGCTATGCAAAACTCCTCAGAGTAAACACGACTCTTGAGAAATATCTGGAGGTCAAGCTATGAGAAAAGAATCTGTCAAAAATCACGGAAAATCTATCCGGAGCAAACTGCTTAATGTCGCCCAAAACGAAGGCATATATTATCAGACTATCCTTACACGCTACTTTCAGGAAAGATTGATCTACAGAATATCTCAGACCCGGTATCGTCAGAACTTCTACCTGAAAGGTGGAGCTCTAATGTACGCCCACGAGAAATTCGCAGCTAGGCCGACATTGGATATTGACTTCCTCGGCAACAATATCAGTAACAACAGCGAAAGAATCGTTGCGGCCTTTTGCGAGATATGTTCGTTTCCTTGTGAAGAAGACGGTGTTCGATATGATATAGAGCATATCACATCGAAGAACATCACGGAATTCAAGGATTACCACGGAGTGAGGCTAAGTATTCCTGTATCAATGGATACAATCGCACAAGTTTTGACAATGGATATAGGGTTCGGAGACATCGTAACACCGGCGCCGATTGAACTTGATTATCCAGCTCTATTGGACCACCTTCCTGCGGCCAAAATTCTTGCGTACTCACTTGAAACTGTCGTAGCAGAAAAAATGCACGCCGTCATAGACCTAGCAGATCAGAACAGCAGAATGAAAGATTATTATGACTTGTATCAAATACTGAATACTCAAGATCTTGACACCGAGGTCTTGCAAGAAGCAATCACAAAGACATTCGAAAATCGGCATACCCGCTATGACCCCGACACAATATTCTTCAGGGAAGACTTCGGTGCCAACCAGATAATGGGAACTCGTTGGAAGATGTTTCTGAAAAAGATTACCGCAAAGCAAAGCATTCTGTTCTCAGAAGTTGTCGCATATCTGCAAAAAAGAATCCTGCCTTATTGGAACAATCTGAACCACTGATGAATACTTTCCATACATATACATTCCCCGAAGCCAAGAATATCATCATCTGCGGAGATATTCACGGGGAGTTCAATTCTCTGATATACAAGTTGTGCATACAATATCAACTGACGGACACATTACTCATCGTTGCCGGCGATTGCGGATTCGGCTTTGAAAAGCCAGGATACTACGAGAATGTTTTCAAGAGAAACTCGGCAAGACTCAGCAAGGCAAACAACTGGATTGTGATGGTTCGCGGCAATCACGACGACCCTTCATACTTCAATAAAGAAAAGATAAAGCGCGAAAGATGCCGCACAATCCCCGACTACAGCATTATTCAGGCTTGTGGTCACAACATCCTCTGCATAGGCGGAGCCGTAAGCATTGATAGAAATTATCGGAAGAAACATGATGCAAAATACCACCTTTCCGGTACGGCATCATACTGGGCGGACGAGATGCCCTACTATGATGAAGCAATTCTCAATGAGATCGGGAAGCAAATAAGGATAGATACAGTCATTACCCACACCGCACCATCCTTCTGCGAGCTGATATCCAAAAACGGACTCTCGGGATGGACGGCATTGGACCCCGCCATACCTGCCGACTGCGAGATCGAGAGGAAGACAATGGACCTGATATATAAACATCTCAAGGCAGACCGGCATCCGGTTCACCATTGGTACTATGGCCATTTTCACCAAAGCTGGAACTCCGAAATTAACGGCATCCTATTCTCAATGCTGGACATAATGGAGTTCAAGGAACTGCGCTCTTCCAATCCGGCATCCTGAGCGACTTTGTGAATATAAGCGGCCGCCTCGCTATGCAAGTCTGATGTTAATGTTTATAGTGTGAGCATGTCAATATTGTTTTACGGCACAAAAATAAGCAAAAAACACCTTGTGCGAAAGCATCTGTCTTGCATTTAGGACTACTTCCAGGTCTTCGCTGTGGCAAGAAGAAACTTGCCGGAAGCATTGTCGTAGAGTACTTTGCCGTTTAATTCGCGGAAGTTCCTGAGAATAAATTCTTCGGTGGCATTTTCCAGAGGCCTTATGTCATACAGTTCCTCAAGCGTTTCCGAGAACCCTTTTCTGAAACGGGAACGCAGAGCAGCCCTTGCTTGCGAAATGTCATTTCCAGCTGCGTAAGCGTGGAGAATATACAGGAAGTTCACCTCGAAAGTCATGAGAATCAATGTGTCCCTGTCGAATAGTCTGCCTTGGAACTGGTACTGCATATCATTGTGCCTGCAGAAAGGTAACTTGTTGATATACAGATTAGTTGTGCTGAACGGATCGTCTTCATCAGCGAAAAACTTTCCGCGTATGAAGAAATTCGGAGTCGGGCAATATCCTTCTGTCGATTCATCCCGATACCTCAGTCCGAGGCGGCTATATTTTTCCGGAACCTTATATGAAAGCGTGATACATTCCTGAATGACATTCCGGGCATACGTATATTGTTTATACACAGACTCTCCAGCGATTTCATTGCCATCAAGATAGTACTTGCTGTCTCCGATATAATAAATCTGTCCCTTTCCGAAAGGCGCCTCATCCCTGTATATATGGTCAATGATTTTTCCGTCCCTCTGCTCGCGCAGACCATCAGGCAGACTGGCCTTTTCGTCACTGATCAGCCTGTCAGTCATAGCCTCGAAAATGATATTGAAGTCTCTGGCTATCAATGCCTCACCGCGCGCTTTCTTGGCATTGACCTTTTCACTTTTCGCGAAAAATGCATAGAGCAGGTTCCAAAGCAGTACGAATTCATCTTTGAAGTACCGTCTTCTGATCGATTTCAGAAGCCGCGTACCCTTTCCTGACAATATCATTGACCTGATTCTTTTAGGCGGTATGATTTTATAGGCCAATGCCGGTGCCGCGTCGAACATAAAAATGTCCTTGAGGTAGTTCAGGACAGAGTAGAAGAGCGAAATCAGCTGTTCGTTGTAGTCAATCTGCTTGTCGTGGTTGAGCGTGTCGAGGTAAAAAGGCTGATTGTCAATGATATATGCCTGCGAATGATTGACGGTCTTGGCCCAATGAATCCTGTTCTTCCCGCTGTGCGAGATGAGGCTGCAGTACGTCAGGAGAGTCTGGTGATTCTTGTGGAAATCGATGAGGGACAGGACAATGTCAATGAGGGTGCACGAATCCGTGCCTTTGCGAGATGTCACACTCCGGGTCTTGTTTCCCTCCATGATTATTCCGGAGTCAGGATAGTCGCCTTGGAACCGCTTGATGGCCAGGTATATCCAGACTGATATGGAAAATATGTTTCGGGCCAATGAATTGTCTGCATTGATCTTGTCCGGGAAGGGATAATGCGTGAATTCGTCAATGTCGTATTTTCCGAAGGCGGTCAGCCTGTCTCCTGATGCTTTCAGAAAGACTTTCGGGAGGATGAATATCGCGTCAGCTGCAGATGGTGAAAAGAAATATCCTGTACAGTTCATGCGGACCCTGTCGTCTGCCGGTGCCGTATAGCAGGTGGCCGGAAGGTCCAATGCCTTTATGAAAGAGGCATCATAGTTTGCATTTTCGAACAGGATAATCATCTGAGTTATTGCTTATTGTCGAATTCTATGGCTCCGGAGTCCCGTCGTTGCCGATCTGTATCGGAAGTACGTTCATGCTGTACATGAAGCCGAGCAGAAGGTCCGAGCCTCGATCTGTAAACAGGTCATTGAACGAGAACTCCTCGACCGAGTACTCGCTGATATGGGCGCGGAAAAATTCATCACCGCGTTCCTCAGAATCCCGCTGCCTCATGCTCTCCTTTGTCATTGACCTCATGAAATTCTGCTCTGTCAGGTATTCGTCTTTGCAGACCTCGCTCCAGAGGTAGAACATGACTTTGCTCTTGAACTCGGCTTCGTCAATGTCGGATTTTATGAAGTAGTTCCCGAGCTGTTTGTCTTCGGATTCGGTGACACGGCGGATTCTGTCATTGACCGCTTTCAGGAAATCAATCCAGCGGAACCTCTTGTCACTGAGCTTGATAGTGAAATGGTCCGAGGTGGCGCCGCTGTATTTTATCGGCACATATTCCCAGTCCCAACGTCTCTTGAATGCGCTGTCCATCGGGAAAAGCGACTGGTCAGACGTGTTCATCGTGGCAAGTATGTGCAGGTTCGGCGGAAGTCGAAGTTTGCCGCCCTGTATCCCTTCGGGCTCAGTGTCCGGGTCAATGCCTTTGGACTTGGTCAATTCGCATCTGATGTAGTCGCGAAGGTCTTTGTCTGCATTGATAGGGTACTCCGAATAGCCGTCGCTTCCTCTGTCGAGCAGCTGGAAAAGGTCGCCGAAAATCTGTGCGCAGTTGCCGCGGTTGATTTCTTCGATTATCAGATAAACGGGTGTGTCAATGTCCTTGTATGCTTCGATGTAAGCGTTTGTAAATGTCTGAGGTATAAATGAATATCTTATGGTTTCACCGTCGCTTTCCGGCTTGTATGTTCCTACAAATGTCGAATAATCAGAGTCCGGATGGAATGTCGTGCGAAACACTTTCTTTCCTTTGGTTTCCGTCTCCACCTTGTACGACTTTCCGCTCCCCGGATTTCCGAAGTAGATCTTCTGGAGGGTTGGGGAGGAGGTGGATTCTGTGTCTATCAATGACACTACTTCTGGATGTTCTCCAAAATATTTCCAGATATCGACTATGAAGCCTTGAGATGCATTTACTACATTAGCGATAGCGAGAACAGATGATGCCAAGCAATCATTTCGGTCAAGTGTTTTGCCGGTTGAAGACATTCCTCCATTCCACCACTGTTGGTCTGTTGCAAATCTTATCAAAGCAGATTTGTCCGCTTCGTCAATTTCCTTAGAAGAATTGATCAGTGATGCTATCTTGTCAGAATCTTTGTCTTTCAGGAACTTATCATCTACGATATTTCTCAGAGCATTTCGATATTCGTGAAATGGATTATAGAGCGGAGCAAGAATTGCGGCAATGTAAAACCATGTGTTGCTGATGAATATCCTTTGTCCTGTTGCGTTTGTGGCGCATGAATTATATCTGCCATACGTCATGGTGTTACTGCCGATTTGACTGACAGTATTCTTGAACGCGTCGGATAATTCGCAGTCAAGAGAATCAAATTTTTCCAACGTGTTTTTTATCGGAGTGACCAGTTTATTCAGGTTCTGTAACATGAGCAAGTAGTTGATTATAAATTTCTGTGGCTAAAGTTCTTACAACGGGAACCGCTACGCTGTTTCCGAATTGGTGATAGGCTTCTTTTGGAGAGACAACAATACGCATTTCCGGTAACCCGTCTTTGTTGTTTTGATTCTTTGCTGCTTTACTGTCTTCCCATCCATTGCCAATGATTTTGTATCCTTGGAGTCGTCCAGCCTCTACTGGTGTCAATCGTCTTGGATTTTTTCCGATTTCAGATTGGTCTATAAGAATTTCACTGCCGTCTTTCCAATATCTGGCAGAGATAGTGCTGCAATATGTGCTGTTGTCATTAAATAATGAATAGCCGAAGCCTTTACCGTTCAATCTGTTCCGTTCCTTTCGTGCTTTATGCCCAGCCCACATTTTGTCGCTGATTGTTATCTTTTCAGGCAATGTGTCTTTCGGTTCAAAAATGTCGCTGACTTTAGTTGGAATACAGTTGTCCAGTTCCTCTTTTTTGAAAATTGGTTCAAAATCTTTGTCAAGCCCTAATGGAAACTTGAAATCTTCAACATTGATTTGACTTTTGTCCCAGCATACAAAGAAAAGACGCTCCCGATTCTGCGGAACTCCAAAATATTTTGCATTCAAAACTAATGTTTTTGTTTCGTAACAGAGATCATTTTCGAGAACATTTAGCAGGGTTTCAAATGTTTCACCATGCATGTGATTCTTTAGCCCTTTTACATTTTCAAGCAAAAGGACTTTAGGCTTTTTATTATGTAACGTCTTGTGTTTGACTATGTTTGCAATATTGAAGAATAGAGTTCCTCTGGTGTCTTCAAATCCTTTCCTCAATCCAGCAATAGAAAATGGCTGGCACGGAAATCCGGCACATAAGACATCGAAGTCAGGGATTTCTTCTAGTTTTGCATCATTGATATCTCCATTAAAGTACAGATATTCTCCCAACTCATTTTTCTTAAATAATTCAGGGTCAATCGTTTTAAAATTTTCTTCGTATGTAATTCTGGCATTCTTATCCCATTCGCTCGCGAATACGCATTTAGCACCGATACTGTTGAATGCATAATGAAATCCTCCTATCCCGGCAAATAGGTCAATAAATAGGGACCATCATCGAAAAGGCTGAACACTAGGGAATTGTACCTCACTGAAAATGGGATGCAGGCGCTGCTGGTTGCGAATTTCTTAAAAAGACTGTAAATTTACGGGGATTTAAAGAAAGCAAGAGATTATGCCAAATAAACGGTTGACATTTATTGACCCTTTACCCACCCGAAGCGGGCGAGGAAACGCATGAGGGTCTTGCGGTCGACGTGGCATTCTGCTGCGATTCTGCGATACGATGCGCCGGACTCCAGCATTGACAAAATATAATCTTTCCTATGGTAGAGCTTCAACTTCACAGGGTCATTGACGGAACCCCTCGGTCGGCCGAGCACGATTCCCTCGGCCTTTTTGCGGGCGAGGGCTTCCTTGGTGCGTTGGCTGATGAGGTCGCGCTCGATTTCGGCGGACAGGCCGAACGCGAATGCGAGAACTTTGCTGGGGATGTCGTCGCCGAGCCGGTAGTTGTCCTTGATGGTCCAGACTCGGCAGCCGCGCATCATGCAGATATTGAGAATCTCCATGATCATGAACAGGTTGCGCCCGAGACGCGACAGCTCGGAGCATATGATGAGGTCGCCGCTGCGGACTCTGCGGAGAAGTTTTCCCAGTCGCCTGACCGACCAGTCCTTGGTGCCGCTGATGGTCTCCTCTATCCAGCCGTCGATGGAAATGCCTTGCCTGTCGCAGAACTTGAGGATCTCAAATCGCTGATTCTCAACTGTCTGCTTGTCGCTGCTCACTCTGATGTATCCGAAATTCATAATGCTCACTCCACAATCATGAAAGCCGTCCGGATTATCCGGGCCGCTTTTCCCGCACTATGTCGGATGCATAGACAAGCACAGTTATTCCAAAATTAGCAATTCCAGGTAACAAAGCCAAGACAAATGAAAGAAATCTCAACTTCAAAACTTGTTGACGGATACAAGAGGGCTTTCATTGATTCTAATGTCAATGCGGAGCCGTCATATACTCCTCAATTTGTCTCCAATTCCAACGGCAACAAGGTGTTGACTGAAATCGAAAGCGAATTGCGGGAGTGCTCGTCAATGCTTATGTCCGTGGCATTCATAACGAAGGGCGGAATCACTCCGCTTCAGGGCGTATTGAAGGAACTGGAGGCCAAAAATGTTCCGGGCAAGATTCTGACGACCGATTATCTGACGTTCAGCGATCCTGAGGCTCTCGATACGTTGGCCGGTCTCAAGAACTTGGAAGTCAGGATGTTCCGTACTGACAAAGTGGGCTTTCACACGAAGGGTTATCTCTTTCATAATGGCGATGACATCAGGATATTGGTAGGCAGTTCGAATCTTACCCAGAATGCCATAACGAGGAACTTCGAGTGGAACACTAAAGTAATAGCCACAGCAGGCGGCCAATATGCGAAAGACATTGAAACTGAATTCAATAGCGTTTGGGAAAGTTCGGTTGATTACAATGAATGCAAGGAAGAGTATTCGCGGCAGTTCCGGGAGTCCAAGGCGCAGAAGGCTGCATTGAACAAACTGGTCTCGGAACTCGACCTGTCGTATTCGCGTGTCATTGAACCGAACAGGATGCAGCAAGAATTCATGTTGGAGGTGCTGCGTCTGTTGCGCTCGGGGCAGAAGAGGGCGCTTCTGGTGTCGGCGACCGGAACAGGCAAGACCTATGCTTCGGCTTTCGCTGTCAGGGCAATGTTGTCTGCTGACTTGTTGTCCAAGAGGAAGGTGCTGTTCCTGTCTCATCGAGAGATGATCAATGTCCAGGCGGAAAAGAGTTACCGCAAGGTGATGGGTGCGGCGTTCAGGACTGCGCAGTTGTCAGGAAACTGCCAGGATATGTCAATGATAAAGTCGGCGGATATGCTTTTCGCTACGATGAACATGATGGCTAAGGATGATTTCAGGGCGTCGAATTTCGCTCCAGATGAGTTCTCTGTTATCATCTTGGATGAGTGTCATCGCTCAGGTTCAGAGAGTTACCGTAAAATCATCGATTATTTTACTCCGCAGTTCCTGCTTGGTATGTCGGCTTCTCCTGAAAGGACTGACGGATTCGATGTGTACAGCCTTTTCGACCACAATATCGCGTGCGAAATCCGTCTCCAGACTGCACTTGAAAACGACCTTCTCTGCCCGTTCCACTATTTCGGAATCCAGGATTTGAAGGTCAATGGCGGTCAGGTGGATGTCGGTGATTTCAAGGACCTTACGAGTGAGGAGAGGGTGAAAAACATCATTGACGTAGCTGAATATTACGGGTATAGCGGGGACAGGGTGAGGGGACTTGTCTTCTGTAGCGGGACTGATGAGGCCCAGGCGCTGTCCGCATTGTTCAACAGCATTGACAAGAAAAATAGCGGCCGCAGGTACCGTACGGTGGCATTGACAGGGAAAGACAGCGAAGCGGTTCGCCGGAAGGCGGTGGAGATGCTCGCGGCGGATTCGGTGGATGTGGATGAGATTCTGGATTATATTTTTACGGTCGATATTTTCAATGAGGGTGTGGATATTCCGGAGATCAATCAGGTGATTATGCTCCGTCCTACGGAATCGGCGATTATTTTCGTGCAGCAGTTGGGGCGCGGCCTGCGCAAGGCTAAGGGGAAGGAGTATGTGGTGGTGCTGGACTTTATCGCAAATTACGACAATAACTATCTGATTCCTATTGCGTTGTCTGGTGACAGGACCGGAAATAAGGACAATATCCGCCGGTATCTGATCGAGGGGAACAATGTTATCAATGGGGCTTCCACGATTTATTTCGATGCTGTGACCCGCAAGCGTATTTTCGAGTCTATAGACGCGGCGAGTATCAATACCAGGCAGATTATCATGGACAGTTACCGTCAGTTCAAGATGAAACTTGGCCGCAGACCGGCGTTGACCGATTTCGACAAATACGGGGAGATGGACCCGCTTCGGATTATTTCGTATGTGGATGGTGAGTTGAAGAAGCGTCAGATGGCTTCGTATCATGGCTTTCTGGTGGCTTTCGATGATCTGGACGAGACGCTTACGCAGGAGGAGAACCATATTCTCGAGTTCGTTTCTCAGAAGTTCGCGTCTGGGAAGCGGCTCAATGAGGTGCTGATGCTGAAGGTGCTGTCTCGTGCCGGCGCGTCTGATGATGTCCTCGATTTATGGAAAAGGTCAATGTCGGAGCACGGGCTGCCTTGTGGAGAGTATGCTGTGCGCAACATGATTTCTCTGATGACAGGGGAGTATTATGACTGCGGTTCTGGAGGAAAGCGCTTCCGTGACTGTGTGCTGATGGAGGCTCGGGCTGGTGGCTATAGGGTTTCGTCAATGTTGAGGTCAGCATTGGCCAATCCGGATTTCTGTTCGGCACTTGAGGATGTATTGGCTTTTGCTATAGGGCGTTACGAGACATATTATATGTCCGATGAAGGGCTTGTTGTCGGGCGGAAATATACTTATGAGGATGTGTTCCGTCTGCTGAACTGGAATAAGAATGCTGTGGCTCTGAATGTGGGCGGGTATAAATATGATGCCGAAACCAAGACTTATCCGGTGTTCGTGAATTATGACAAGCCGCTGGAAATCAATGATACCATACGTTATGAGGACCGTTTCGTGGATCCTACGACTCTGGTGGCGATTTCCAAGAGCAAGAGGACTTTGGACTCTGCGGATGTGATGACGGCTGTGGACAGTGAGCGGCTTGGAGTGCGGATGTTCCTGTTTGTCCGTAAGAATAAGGATGACAAGGAATCGAAGGAATTTTACTATCTTGGCAGGATCAGACATGAGGCGGGCGGTATGCTCAAGCAGTTCGTGATGCCGAATACTGATGTGTCTGCCGTGGAGATTGAGTATAAACTGGAGACTCCGGTGGAGAAGAATCTGTATGATTATCTGACGTCGGAGAATGTGTGATGGGCCGGAGAATGTGTGATGACTTTATAAAATATTGACAATGAAGACAATAAATGTGGTGGCTGCGGTGATTATGAAGGAAGGCAAGGTGTTCGCGACGCAGCGCGGATATGGTGAATTCAAGGACGGATGGGAGTTTCCCGGCGGTAAGGTTGAGGCGGGGGAGAGCCCGGAAGAAGCGCTCCGCCGTGAGATCCGTGAGGAACTGGAGGTTGAGGTCAATGTCGGTGACCTTATCGATACGATCGAGTACGATTACCCGGCTTTCCACCTCTCCATGAAATGTTTTGCCTGCACGATCGCCGGCGGCAGTCCTCACCTTCTCGAGCACGAGGCCGCCCGCTGGCTCTCCGCAGACCAGCTCGACTCCGTAGCCTGGCTCCCCGCAGACATTACATTGATCCCAAAGATTGCAGGGCTGCTGTAGGGGCGTGGTTGCGGTGGTCGGATGCGGTGGATGTAGCTGGCTCTGATGTGGTTGCGGTGCTCGGTCGGATATGGTAGATGTAACTTGCTCTGACGTGGTGAGGGATGGCGGTCGGATATGGTAGATGTAACTTGCTCTGACATGGTGGGGGATGGCGTGCGGATAGTTTGTTTTCCGGGCGCAACGCGTAACTCTCTGAATACTAGTATTTTAATCATTTTCAGAGTTGCGGTTTGCTCTACTCTGAAAACAGTTAAATCACTGATACTTAACGCTTTACAGGGTGCGCCAAGTGTGTCGGCTGAAGGGGTTACGCTCGGTTATCCCGGACCAGACAGGCTGATGAAAGATTTGGTGATTCGCAAATATCGTTCGAAATGATTAACTTTATAAACTTATGAGTAAACAAACTATTTTGGCTGCCCTGGCGAGTGTAGCACTCCTTGCAGCCTGTGACAAGAGTAAAGAAGACGAGGTCATCCCCGTATCTTTTTCATCTTTCGGCTTCTATGCCAAGGACAATGCAGGTGTCCTCAAGACTGATTATATAGAAGAGAATGTCAATTCTGATGTCATCAGTTTTACCCTTCCTTACGGTACTGACCCTGACGCGCTCAAGACTCTCGTTCCTGAGTTCACGGTAACGGAAGGGGCTTCTGTCAATGTTGCTGATGCCAGCGGTGCACCGGACGGAAAAGACATTGTAAGCGGATCGACTCCGGTTGACTGTTCTTCTGATGTGCAGCTTGTCGTGTTCCTGAAGAACAACTACAAAGCCTATACTCTGTCTGTTAAGGTCGCCGAGCCTGAAAAGTGGGAAAAGCTCGCTATGACTTCACTGAATGTAGAGGCAACTCCTGCTCTTGCTGTCAATCCTAAAGACGGTGTGCCTTATGTGGCCGGTACTTCCCCTAATAAAAATGGCGAGCCCGCACCGCATCTTTTCAAACTGGATGGTACTGAACTCAAGGATGTTGCAGGTGCATTGGCGATTGCCAGAGCTGATGGAGTAAGTCTCAGCTTCGATCCTACCGGAGTCCCTTATGTGGCTTTTGCTGATGGTGCATTTACCAACAAATATTCTGTCAAGCGCGTGGCTGACGGTCAAGGTACTTATGTAGGTGAGGGAGGCCAGATGTTCGTTACTACAGCAAAGCGTAGCCTTAACTCCGTGTCAGCAGTTTTCCCGCTCTCGGAGAAGGATGTATGGTGTGCTCATTACAATAACACCAATACGGTAGCCGTGCCTATGGGGGGATTGAACCTTGCGCATTATGACGGATCTGGCTGGACCAACGGTGTTGCCATTGCCGGCAGGGAGCCGGCTTCTTATGCGAACGGTGTGTTCGGCAGAACTGTCAATGGCGTGCCGTATCTTTATGTTTACGGTACCAAGACATCAAAGGTTCCAAGCCATATTTCCCTCTACAAACTTGACGGAGGAAACTGGACAACAATTTTCGAGAATCTTGAAGTGCTTGGCACAGATGGTAAGCCTGTCGGAGGTTACTCTGCCTTCTTCTCAGACTTTGACATTGCATCAGACGGTACCGTTTATCTTTTGTTCGATGTTCTTTTCAATGCTGCAGAAGATTTTCAGATAGGTGTTGTCAAGTATGATCCGGCTACTGGAAAGCAGGTTATCGTCGGAGGTGTAATGACTGATACGACTAACATGAACAGCAGTACCACTGCTTCCATGGCATTGGACAGCAATGATGTCCCTTATGTTTCCATTTCATATAAAGATGGTGGTGTGATGAAAACAGCAGTCTGTCATATTGACTCCAAGACCAAGACATGGTCTGAACTTGTTACTCTGGCTTCCAATTCGAATTTCTCAGACATTGTCTTTGCTGAGGATGGTACGGGATATATTGTTACGAGGGAGACTGTCGGTGAGGATACTAAGTATGTGCTTTATTCGACAGCGAAGTAATTGATTTGTATATTATGAACCGGCCATGTCTCTGTGGCCGGTTCTTTTCGTTTCCGTGGGCGTATGGCTGGAGATAAGTCTTTGAAATACACGTTATTGACGCTTGCATTCGCATTGACCTGTACCTTGGTGGGAAGCGTGCGTCTTTCCGGTGCTGACGGTGGTGGAGGCCGGAAGGGCCGCGATTCCGTGCTGGCATTGGTTCCGGACACCTCGCGTCTGTTGCTTGTCAGCGGTCACACGCATTTCGTTTCCCGTGACGCCTACATGCGTATCAGGCAGCGCGTCCATATCTCTTACTTGCAGGAATAATTCGGAGCCAGGTTACATTATTTGCTGTAAATTTAAGCAAATGCATTAACTTTGTCGGTAACGTTATAACACTATAATTATGATCGGATCAAGGATTCTTCTTTTCGGAACAGCCGCTGCGCTTCTGTTCAGTGCCAATGTCAATGATGCCTATGCCTGGGGCAAGAGAGAGCATGCCGCTATCGCATATATTGCGGAGCAGAACCTTTCGCCAAGGGCTGCTAAGGCCGTATCGGAGATTTTAGAGGGGCAGACAATGTCAAGTTACGCATCATGGCTGGATTACTACAAGCCGCAGATGATGATGAAGCTCACTGAGCCGCAGAAAGGAAAGATGCAGAGAACTATTCCGCACACGTTCCAGGTGGACTCTTCGCTCAGGGCATACCGCTATCCGGAGCACAGCTGCATAACTGTAATTGAAGAAAGCATTGACAAACTGAAGAACCGGGCTGATCTGGATGATTCTACAAGGACTCAATGTCTGCTGAACATCATTCACCTGGTGGGAGACATGCATTGTCCCGGACATGTCATTTATGCGGACAAGAGGGATCGACACATCGGTGGTTTCAACATTATCTATCGCGGAACTCCGGTACGTTATCACAGAGTCTGGGACAGTATGGTTACCGGTGAAACTTTCGCCGGCGGCATACAGGACCTGGCGCATTTCGCATTGACCTCCGGCAAGAAGCAGGTCAAGAAATTCTGCTCCGGCACCATCTACGACTGGGGAACTGACACCGCCACCTCCACATGCGAAATCTGGAAGATCAAGGAAGGTGAAAAAGTGCCAAACACATACATGTACGACCACTGCCGAATGTCGCTCTCCCAGATCGAAAAAGCCGGATACCGCCTTGCCACAGTGCTGAATTCGATATTTTAGGGAAAGGCCTTTCAATGCAGGCAATGTCCTGTTGTTCCAACTGGACACAGCGGTTCAAGTAGAACTCTATTGATGAAAATATCTGGATAGCACCGTTTCAAAACAAAATAAGGGAAAAAGTTCAAAGACTTCTTCTCTTATGCAGCCGTGCTACAGTTGCTCTTGAGTGCGTCGCGCAACACTGAATCCAGAAAAGCGCGTAACTCCGGGGCGTAGAGGTCAAGAATCGTTGGCTCCTGATCGACCTTGCAGGTCATTCCTGCATAAGCATCCATTACACTCATACCACCGGCAATATTGTTCAATGTCTCCATATCCCAAAAGCGATTGACCTTAATACTATAGCGAGGTTTCTAAAGGTTTGAATTTTTTTTTAAAAAAGTTAACCCTCAGATGGTGGCGTCTGCTGTGCAAATATTGCAATAAATGGCCTAATGTCGAAAATTATTGAAAGAGGACTAAAATTCATAATGCTGCTTCATCAACTGAGGCAATCAGGGGCATCATCAGGTAGGTCTTCGTCAATGCGGGAGAGGCGTTTTATCCTTTCGGGAATGCCGAACCGTTCGTTGAGCTCCGCTTCAATGATGGCATTGATTACGCGACGCCTGCGGGCTTGCTCGATGGCGAATCGGCGGTTTTCTCTGCGGTGCTGCTGATATGCTTCCCATTTCGTTTTGTTTTCCGCAAGCATGGCCTCGACCTTGTCTATGGTGTTGTCAATGACGGGCTTGCCGAGTTCGCATTCCCAGACTGTGATTGCACTCCAGCCGATGGATTCAAGGCGCTGGATATTGACGAGATCCCGCTCCTGATTCCGTGTAATCTTATTCTTCCAGAATTCAGTCCGCGTTTTCGGTATGACGAATTTGCTGCAGCCCTTGTGTCCATGCCAAAAGCAGCCGTTCACGAAGATGCAGGTGCGGTATTTGGGCAGCACGATGTCCGGCGTCCCGGGCAATGTGCGGACGCATTTGCGGAATCTGTATCCCCGATGCCACAATTCACGCCTGACAGTCTGTTCTGGGCGTGTGTCCTTCGAATGTATGCTCGCCATACACTCGTGGCGTTGATCGGGTGTCATGCGGTCCGGCATGGTTCAATGTCTGTCGATTTGAGAAATCTTGCTTTTCGTACAAATTTAGTAACATTCAAAAAAATAACCTGCACCATCTTAAGGAATCTTTCGGTATATATCTTTTTTCTCATCAGTCATGTGCCACCGGCACACTCCTTCTTCGAAAACAGATCTATCCTCTAAAGTCTTCTCTTAATCTGAGGCAACTTACTATTCTCATGTTACTTAAAAGAAGAGACCTTTCACAAATACAAAACTTTAGTTCTAATGTTTTCGTTTTTTTTCTATGCGAAAGATATGAAATCAATTTCTAAATAACAATTTTTCAGAAGATATTTTTCACTTTTTTGATTTTGTAAGTGATTGAATCATAGGAAGAAATACGTTGTGAAATTTACAAAACGCTTATAAACTAGTGCTGATAGGTTTATTGCTGCTTAAAAATCATAAGCGTATTTGCCTTGTCTGCGCCGAATCGTAATATTCTCATACAAAACTCCATCTCCGCCGTAAAAGAGCTCCTTTTTGCAAGAAATGCCCTCCAGCATTTTCAATTTGGACCATTATGGATTTTTGATATGGCCTTTCAAGTGGGGAAGTTGCTCTATGACTCTTTCTGCAACTTCAGAACCTCCTCCACGGACAATCCGGTCGCCTTCGCCACGATTTCGCATGGCGTTCCCAACTGAAGAAAGTTAATCGCTATCGACTTACGTTCTCTC
>OKTM01000518.1_pt1 | contig 17545 bp, 19 predicted proteins | sample 1606401 | NCBI WGS metagenome assembly OKTM01 (sample SAMEA3879583, study PRJEB24766) | human gut metagenome | biome: human-associated habitat; feature: feces | place: USA | collected 1985/1987 | reverse complement strand
GCCCTAACCTGCACTTGGTCGAGTCCTGAGTTTCCTAAACAGAGACGACCGAGGACGCCGTAAGCGAATTGCGAAGCACCTGAGCAACCTCCTCAAAAGACAGGCCCGTAGCTTTGCTACGATTTCGCAAGGCGTTCCCAACTGAAGAAAGTTAATCGCAATTGATTGTTTTCTTCATTGATGGCATCCCATTCTTGTCCCTCAGTGGAAAGTATCAATTCTCCAGACTCAACACCGAATCTATCTTTCTCTAAGACAGTCTCTTCTCTAAAGCCCGTAAGTTCGAAGTATCTCAATAAATCTTTTGAATATACCATCTCCATAAACTGGAGAAGCAAATTGTTTTATCTTGTTGTCATATTATGTACCTTTAGCTATTCAAATGCACATACTTTTTTAGTTATCCTAAACACAGCCCCCCCTGAGCCATTTAAAAAACGCTGAAAATCAACGCATTGAAAAACAAAACATGGCCGCGTCCCGCCAATTGAATTTTCACTATATTTGCAGAACACAAAACTAAAATTACAATGAGTACACCTCCTATTAAAATCAATGATAGCCTTTTCTGCCTTGCCAATGATTGGGAGAAAGGCGAACTCCGTTATTCTCTTGAGTTATCCAAGACAGAGGATCCCAAGAACACGATTCTGGTCGTAGGGGTCAATCCTGGTGGAAAAACTGACCCGGAGGAGAAATATATTGGCCGAACCGTCTGCCGCATATGCGATTTGGTAATTGACAAGGGTGAAGGCAACGCTAAATATGATAGCGCACTTTTTGTAAACCTCACACCGAAAATTGCGATAACCCCATCTGGGTTAAAGGATTCCAAGGGGCCACAAGATCTCCCGAAGGATAATGTCGAGGAAATCAAAGCCCTTATACAAGGACGAAAAGGCCGCATAAGTAATGTTCTTTTCTGCTTCGGCAATTCATTTAAATACGGCAAGGACAATGGTTTATTTACCAAAGTTATCGATGCCATAAAAGAGGAATTACCTCTACCGGAATCAAAGTATTGGTGTCTGGGGATAAGCAACAAGGGATATCCGATTCATCCGCTTGCACGTATAAAAGATAAGAGGCTGACAGAATGTTCAATCAATCAAGATTTTACGTTTTCCCTAAAAGATTAAAGCATTATTCAAGGAGTTAAATCAGATTGCCGTCGTTTATCCAGTTCTGATATGCCAGAGCTTCCTCCTTGGTTATTCCAAGATCCCCAGCGTAGGCGTCATAGAACTCGAGTTTCTCACCGCTTCGTTGGCGGCCATACTTGAGCAAAATATCCATCACGGATGGACTTTGCAAAATCATTGTTCATATCCCGCATTTTTAATCATTTCCAATGCCTTCTCGTGCTTGGCGTTTATGCGTTCAAGCTCTTTGATTTTGGCCGCGTCATTTGATGCGACGGCTGCTTCATAAGACACTTTGCCACGCTGCAGATTGTGATGGAGGTCATTGAGTTTGACATTAATAGCCAGGCGATTACCTGAGTGTATTATTTTATTGACGTACTCATCATACGAGTCCTCATCTTTCCGATGTGTTAAAATATCCACAGCTTCCACCACTTCATCAAGAAAGCCCTCAGTCTGAAGGTCTTCTATGCTCCAGTCACAGTCTTCAATCAAATCGTGCAGGAATCCGACTGTTTTCTCATTGTCATTTGCCCCCATCAGACCGACAGTGAGGGGATGTAGTATGGCAGGATTTCCGTCAATATCCTTTTGACCTCGAAACTCATAGGTGATGATTTCGAGTGCCCTATTTTCACCCAGGCAAGACGCTCCCGGACACGCCGAGGACCTGGAGGATTTTGGGAATCAGCATGGAATGGAGGTACTCCTCTTCCATGTAGTGGGTTCCTTTGTAGGTCTGGTAACTGTCAGCGCCGAAATGCTTGGCCCATTTGGCGATATTGACGACACCGAAAGGCATATAGCGGTCTTCAGTTCCGAAGAAAGCGAAGAAATAGTCCTTGCTGCCGGCAGACGGGGCACAGGACATTATGCGCTTGTGCATCCCACGGTAATGTGAAAGGACTTTATGCGAAAAATCCAACGGCTGGCGGTTACCGGGAAGCGGCTTGAAAATAAGATGCATCAGCCACGACGCGCCCGGAATCCAGCTCGCAGCTGCCATCCACGACGCCGCACCGACTGCCGGCGACACGAAAATATGAGGCACGCCGCGCTGCAGAATCGCATGAAGCGACCCCAAGGACTCCCCTATGACCAGATCAGGATGCAGTTCCTCGCGCCAGGAAGCAATCTGCTTTTCTGCAACCTCCGGGTCAATGTCATAAGTCCTTACGACAATGTCAATGCGGGTGTCCGGCGACTTCACATATTCATTGATATGTTCCGACAGGATGGATGGTATGCGGCTGTCCTCACCACCGCCCATACCATGAAGATACATTACCGTGTATGTCATGCTGTGTCTTACTTCGTGATGGTAATCGACGTGTTGGTCTTGCCGCTAATAGTGATATTGATTTTCCCATCGGCAATTTCCACAAGCGCGACACTGTTGTTGTCATTGACAAGATTCGGAAAATCCATCCCCTCACACGGTTCCAGATACATATACTTGTGAGTATGACCTGACAGCAGCAGATCTACACCGGCGTTGTTCAGGACAGGCATCAATGTCTTTCTCAGATGAAGGTCTCCGTGCCATGAAGTGGTCATCGGCGGGATGTGCAATGCCGCTATGCGCATTTTGCATGGAGCGCTGTCCGCCAGCTTCTTCTCGAGCCAGCGAGCCTCGCTCTCACGGTATCTGTCATAATCAGCGATTCCGCTATACTCGAAGTCCGTGTCAGGCTTGTCCTCACCGCAGTCAAGAATCAGGAAATTGACTCCTCCCACATTGAAATCAAAATAGAAATGTCCCGTCGAAGTCGGAAAATACCTGTGAAGCTGATCCGCATAAGCACCTCTGGTCTCGTGATTTCCGCGAGTATAGACCATCGGCACTGATTTCGCGAAAGCCTCGCAGCAGGCATCCAGATAACTCGAGAAAATCTGCGCGTCACTCTCCACCGTAGAAAGCATATCACCGTTCAGAAGCACAAAGTCGATCTTTGACAGATCCACACCTTCACAATACTTCTTGATCAGTTCGGGACGCTCGTGCACATCATTCATCATGATGAACCTGACGCTCTCGGCATCAGGATCAAATGTACGGAAATGCGTAGGCCCGTTATAATTCGCACTTGATGCTGTAGTCCTGCCGAAAACCATCTTGCCATACTCTCCGAATGAGACCGTCTCCTTGGAATATATGCGGTAGAAATACTCAGTTCCAGGCTTCAGTCCCTCAAGTCTGACACAATGCAGAGTGTCCAGTGTCCGTCTTCTGCCGTCCTGAGTGTCATATACCTTCGGATGTGACTCGCTATAGAAAGTATCACCGGTCTTCTCGTCATATTCCACCCAAGCCATAGCAGGCTTGTCGGTTTTCCACATGATGGTCACGCCCGTATCGGACATGTCAGTCAGCCATGGACCATGGGTAACCTTGATTTGAGCCGTCAATGTCATAGGCAGCGCCAGCATCACGGCAAGCACAACTGCACATTTTCCAAAAAAATTCATAAGATTATAGTTCATTTTGTCATTAATGAGAGCATTAGCCTAACAAAGTTAGGATGAATAATTGAATGTACAAACAATATATTTTTGCATTGCTCGCAATAATTTGCGATTTTTGTCAGGTTATAGCCATAATGTCGGCTATGATATTGATGATTATAGTATATGATTAGAAAACTCAGTGCGGACACCTTCTATATAGGTGCAGACGACAAGAACTTGGATTTGTTTGAAAGTCAGTACATTGTACCGGACGGAATATCCTACAACTCTTACATTGTCATTGACGACAAGGTCGCAATCCTCGACACCATAGACGAAAGGAAAGCGGACGAATGGGAGCAGAATCTTTCTGAAGCACTTGGGGAAAGAGTCCCGGACTACCTGGTGGTTCACCATCTGGAGCCTGACCATTCGGCATTGATTGCCCGCGTGATGGAAAAATTCCCGTCTGTCACCATCGTGGCGAGCGCCAGGGCAATCCAGATGATACCGCAGTTTTTCGAAGGCATTGACCTGACAGGCAGGACATTGACAGTCAAGGAAGGAGATGTCCTGGACCTCGGCCATCACAAACTCAGATTCTTCGGGGCGCCTATGGTGCATTGGCCGGAAGTGATGGTGTCATTGGACGAAAGAGAGGGCGTTCTGTACAGTGCAGATGCGTTCGGCAAGTTCGGGACACTTGACAAATGCGGATTCTACGGCAGAGACGACGCCGACTGGTCGAGCGAAGCGAGAAGATATTACTTCAACATTGTCGGAAAATATGGCGGACCGGTGCAGGCCCTGCTCGGCAAACTGAAAGGACAGGACATCCGTGCCATCAGACCCTTACATGGACCGATTCTCGAAGACAACTTGGGTGAATACCTGAGCCTTTACGACACATGGAGCAAATACGAACCGGAAACAGAGGGCGTATTCATCGCGGCAGCTTCCATTCACGGCGGAACACTCAAGGCCGCCGAAAAGCTCGCGGAAATGCTGCGCGGAAAGGGTGTCGGAAAAGTTGTGGTGAGCGACCTGTGCCGCAGCGACATCGCTGAAAATGTGGAAGATGCGTTCAGATACTCGTCAATGATAGTGGCAGCAAGCTCCTACGACGGAGGCCTGTTCACGCCTATGTACGATTTCCTCCACAGACTTCAGATAAAAGGATATACCAAAAGGAATGTCGGAATCCTCGAAAACGGCTCGTGGGCACCTTGTGCCGGCAGAATCATGAAAGAGATGCTTTCACAGATGAAGGAAATCAACATTGTCGAGCCTATGGTCACCATCAGAAGCCGCATGAAATCATCCGACCTTCCAGCAATGGAAACCCTGGCAACAGAAATCAAATTATTAAACAAATAACAGAAATGAAAAGAAACCTGACTACTTTCATCATCGCACTGTGTATACCGGCTCTTATGGTCGCACAGTCTTCAAATGGGCAGAAGCCTGTTGAATATCAGTTCACGACAGTGAAGGCCAACCCTGTCACACCGATCAAGAACCAGTATCGTTCAGGCACTTGCTGGTGCTTCTCCACACTCAGTTTCCTCGAGTCAGAAGCCATCAGAATCAACAATATCAAGGACAGCACGCTTTTCCCGGATTTTTCTGAAATGTTCGTGGTGAGCCACTCATATCAGGACCGCGCAGAGAAATATGTCAGACTGGACGGCAAGCTTAACTTCGGTGCAGGTAGCGAGGCAGGCGATGTCCTTCACATAGTTAGAGACTACGGTCTGGTTCCACAGGAAGTACAGCAGGGAACCAACTACGGCACAGAACTTCCAGTTCACGGCGAGCTTGATGCAGCTGCTGCCGCATACGTAGATGCCATTGCCAAGAATCCTAACAGAGTACTTTCTACAGCATGGAAAAAAGGCTTCAAAGGCATCATGGACGCATATCTCGGAGAGTGCCCTACAGAGTTCACATACAATGGAAAGAGCTATACACCAGCGTCTTACCGCGATTCATATAAGATCAATGCAGACGATTACGTATCGCTTACATCATTCACCCACCATCCGTTCTACCAGAAATTCGCGCTTGAAATCAGCGACAACTGGCGTTGGGACCAGGACTGGAACGTTCCTGTAGAAGAGCTGATCGAGGCGCTCGACTACGCTCTTGAACATGGCTATACTGCATTCTGGGGCACAGACGTAAGCGAAAAGGGCTTCACCCGTGACGGACTCGGAATACTCTATAAAGAAGAGACCAAGAAGACTTCAGGTTCCGACCAGGAGCGCTGGGTAGGCAAGAGTGCAGAGAAAAACGATGAGCCACAGGCTCCGGAAGAGGTGGAAGTGACACAGGAATACCGCCAGAACGGTTATGACAACAAGACATTGACCGACGACCACGGAATGCACATCTACGGTATCGCCAAAGACCAGTTCGGCAAGAAATACTACATAGTGAAGAACTCTTGGGGTTCTGCCGGCAAGTACAATGGAATCTGGTACGTGACCGAGGCTTATGTCAAAGGCAAGACAATGGACATCGTCCTGCACAAGGACGCGCTTCCTAAGTCATTGGCCAAGAAACTCGGCATTAAATAATCCAACATGGGGATAGTCAAGCACATACCGAATACTATCACCTCAATGAACCTGATTTCAGGCACTCTTGGGGTGATTTTCACCTTGCAGGGGCATATTGAAATAGCGTTTCCGCTTATGCTGCTGGCCGCCGTCTTCGACTTCTTCGACGGATTTGCGGCAAGACTGCTCAAGGCATATTCTGAAATAGGAAAGGAGCTGGATTCGCTGGCTGACATGGTAAGCTTCGGAGTCCTTCCTTCCATAATGATGTATGAGACAATGTCCGACACATGCGAGGTAGGCACACTGTATTTCGCACGCTACATTCCATTGGTCATGGCAGCGTTCTCAGCCCTGAGACTCGCCAAGTTCAATCTGGATGAACGCCAGCACGGCAGTTTCATCGGTCTGCCGACCCCTGCAGCAGCTATGATTTGCGGCTCATTGGCCTATTTTGTGGCACTTACGCCGGATTCATGGCTTGGCAGTATCTGCGGAACCTGGTATTTCATCCCGGCATTGTCCATCCTGCTTGCTGCATTGCTGATAAGCGAAATTCCGATGTTCGCAATGAAATTCGGCAAAGGTCTGGAGGCTGACTGCAAAACGAAAATCCTGAGAATCGGTTTCCTGTCCGGAGCTGTCTGCATAGTTGTTGCAGTAGCGACAGCAGGTGCAAACTGGTCACTCATCGTACTGCTGACATTCCTTTATTATATAGCGCTTAATCTGGTTACATCATTGGCAGGAAAATGCAGACAATGCAAATAACACATTGACCTGCGAACATATAGAAATAACGGAGCTGTCTGTCGAGGCAACTCCGTTTTTCTTTGTCATATTGTCAGGAAATCCTAATAATTGTCCGCTTTTATCTGGAAATAGCTCTTCGCATGCTTGCAGACCGGGCATACTTCAGGAGCCTTCTTGCCGATAACGATATGACCGCAGTTGGTGCATTCCCAAATCATATCTTCGTCACGTGAGAATACAAGTCCGCCCTTTATATTTTCCAGAAGCACACGATATCTCTCCTCATGTGTCTTCTCGATGGCAGCCACCTTCTCGAAAAGAAAGGCAATGTCGTCGAAGCCCTCTTCCTTTGCTGTCTTGGCGAAACCCGCATACATATCCGTCCACTCGTAGTTCTCGCCTGCCGCAGCGTCTGCAAGATTCGTTACGGTATCAGGAACCTCGCCGCCATGAAGGTACTTGAACCAGATCTTGGCATGCTCCTTCTCGTTGCGCGCCGTCTCTTCGAACAGTTTGCCAATCTGGACATAACCGTCCTTAATAGCCTTGGAGGCATAATAAAGATACTTTGTGTGAGCCTGAGATTCTCCGGCAAATGCAGTCATGAGGTTCTGCTCAGTCTGCGATCCTTTTAATTCAGCCATATTATATACTGTTTAAGTCTCATATTTCAACACTTCAAAGTTATGCATTTTTTAACTATTTTTGCAATAATGGAGCACAAATATGAACAAAGTAAACCGAAGTGTCGTAAAACATAAAAGTTCCAACTCAAGCAGCGGCAAGAAGCGCAGCGGGACAAGACGCAGGAAAAAAGACAACAGAAAAGAACTCAGCCTGTGGATAGCTGGTGCGGTAGTGGCGGTTCTGGCACTCGTCACATTACTTTTCAGATGGGAAGACAGCTCCCGTGAGACCGGCGCGAAGGTTCCCCAGCGCGGAGCCACATTCGCCGTGGACCTGTCACATCACAACTCCGGAAAGATTGTCTGGGACTCGCTTCGAGTGATGATAGACCGCAGGGGAAATACCACCAAGTCCGTAAATGACGCCCAGGACATAGTCCCCGTCACTTATGTAATTCTGAAGGCAAGCGAAGGCAATTCACTGAAAGACAAGAAGTTCAAGAAGAACTGGAAAGCCGCCGGAGAAGCCGGATACGGCCGGGGCGCATACCATTTCTTCAGGACGTCCAAAAATCCGGTAACCCAGGCGAAGAACTATATAAAAACTGTAGGCGAGTTGTCATTCAGCGACCTGCCGCCGATTCTCGACATTGAAACCACACATAAAGGCTATTCCAAGATTGCCCTTAACAATGATGTCCTGACCTGGCTGGAAATCGTGGAAAAGCATTATGCCCGCAAGCCGATCATCTACTCATCAGAGGCTTACATGAGAGACATATTGAGTGAAAAGATAACTTCTTCCTATCCTCTATGGGTGGCCAGGTACCGGGAAGAGAGGCCCGACCGGGAAGGCTGGGCGATGTGGCAATTCTCCGACAGAGCCCTTGTCTATGGCATTGACGGCCCTGTGGATCTCAACATTGTCAGCAAGAAACTGTCTGACAAAAGATTCTAGAATTTTCCTCCGAAACCTTTGGCAAGACCGCCTTCACTCGTCTCCTTATACAGGGAAGGAATGTCGTGGCCGGTCTGTTTCAGGACCTCAACAACCCTGTCGAATGACACACGATGCTTTCCGTCCGAGAAAGCGGCATAAAGATTAGCATCCAGCGCACGAGTTGCGGCAAAAGCATTGCGCTCAATACAAGGAATCTGGACAAGGCCGCACACCGGGTCACAAGTCATACCGAGATGATGTTCCAAAGCCATCTCTGAAGCATATTCGATCTGAGACGGACTGCCGCCGAAAAGCTGGCTCGCAGCAGCTGCAGCCATTGCACAGGCCACTCCGACTTCCCCCTGGCATCCGACATCCGCACCGGATATGGAAGCATTGTGCTTCACCACATTGCCGATGATACCGGCAGTGGCAAGAGCGTGGATAATCTTCAGATCGCTGAACTCGTGTCCTTTCTGGAGATGATAGAGCACACCCGGAACCACACCGCTCGCTCCACAGGTAGGAGCAGTCACGATTTTAGCGCCGGAAGCATTTTCCTCGCTGACTGCCAATGCATAGGCATATACAAGTCCACGTGTCTGAAGTGATTTCTTGTAGCCGGTCGCCTTGATATAGTAGGTCGGAGCCTTACGGGCCAGATGAAGCGGGCCTGGAAGCACACCTTCACGTTCAATGCCCCTCTCTACAGACTCCTTCATCGCCATCCAGATTTTCTCCAGATAATCCCAGATTTCAGTTCCCTCGCATCTCTCCACATACTCCCAGTAGTTCATGCCATTGTCCTCACACCAACGCTGGATATCCGTCAGACGCTCGAGTTCATACACATTGTCAGAAGTGTCGAATCTGTCTCCGGTAGCCTTGCCTTCCGACAATGCTCCGCCTCCTACACTGTAAACAGTCCAGTCTGCCGTAACATTGCCCTGCTCATCCAATGACTTGAACTGCATGCCGTTAGGATGAAACGGAAGGAACACTGTCGGCTTCCAGACAATCTCCACGGGTGCCGCTTTCTCGAGTTCATCAGTTATCGCGACATCAGTCATGTGCCCCTTTCCTGTCGCAGCAAGGCTTCCGTACAATGTCACCTGAAAAGACTTGGCCTCAGGGTGTTCTGAAAGAAAAATCTGCGCGGCCCTCATCGGTCCCATCGTATGACTGCTCGAAGGACCGCGTCCAATTTTATATAACTCTTTAAGTGATTTCATTTCAATATCTTATTTGTCAAGTTGATTATAGACGGGTCTTTTTACAGTTCCACCGGCGAAGACTCCAAAATAAGTTTTTGCAGTGCTCTGATTTCCTGATATTTAGGTGTATCGTCCTTGAATACCGGAACGATTGCGCGGACCCTATCGTACAGATTTCTTGTGGCAGGAGCCAGCCTTGACGCAATGTCCAGACAGTCCACGGCCTGGACCAATGCCATAAGATGTATAGCGAGAACCTGGCTGCAGTTCTCCACCACCATGCGGCACAGCAGCGCGGAATTCGTCCCCATACTGACAATGTCCTGATTGTCATTGTTGTTCGGGATGGAATGGACATACATCGGATTCGACAATGTCTGCGATTCGGCTGTAGTGGAAGTGGCAGTAAACTGTGATGCCTGCAGGCCGTAATTCAGACCGAGGACACCGAGGTTCACGAACGGAGGCAGGATACCGTTTATTCTGTCATGGAACAGATAGTTCATCTGGCGCTCGGCCAGCATTGTCATCTTGGTAACGGCGATCTTGAGCTTGTCCATCTCGAACGAGACGTAGTCACCATGGAAATTTCCGCCATGAAGGACATTGGCGCTCTGCCTGTCCACAATAGGGTTGTCATCAACTGCATTGACCTCATCCTCAAGCACTTGACCTGTACCCGTCCACGTATCATACACCGGTCCGAGTATCTGCGGCACGCATCTGAGCGAGTAATAAGGCTGCACTTTCTGCTTGAACACCTGCTCCTCCGACTTATGGAAAAGTTCTACCTCACGGCTGCGCAGCATTCCGCTTCCGTCCGACAGAGAACGCATCAGCTGCGCAATACGGTTCTGCCCGGGATGATGCTTCAGTTCATTGAGCACATCAGACATGAAATCATCGTAGGAAGAAGCGATTTCATTCATCAGAACTGAGCCGAGAATCTCCCAGCCGAGCAGCCTGCCGGCCAAGATATGATTCACCACACCGATACCGGTCATCACGGCCGTCCCGTTCGTAACTGCAAGACCTTCACGGATATACATCTGCAGAGGCTCAAGTCCAAGCTCAGCCATGACCTCACCCGCAGGTCTGATCTCGCCCTTGTACGAAACTTCGCCTTCGCCTATCAGGGTCAATGCAATATGTGCCAACTGCACCAGGTCGCCGCTCGCGCCCACGCTTCCGTGACGCGGAACCACAGGACACACGCCATTGTTTATAAATGACACGAGAAGGTCAATGAGGGAGACATGCACGCCCGAGTGGCCTTCCAGGAATGTCATCATGCGGGACAGCATCGCAGCTCTCACACAAATGTCAGGAAGCCTCTCCCCCGCTCCGGTAGAGTGGCTTCTTATTATATTGTACTGAAGTTCTTTAAGATGATTGTCCTCTATTCTCCACTGAGCCATCGGCCCGAAACCGGTATTGATGCCGTAAATGACTTTGTCTTTAGAGAATTCTTTCAGAAACTCGTAACTGTCAGTCACTTGACTGCGCAACTTTTCAGAAACGCGGATAGTTTCGCCATGGTAAAGGACCTGTTCTATCTGGGACAGCGTCAGACGCTCATTGATTTCGATCATTTCATTGTCATTTAATCCTACAAATGTAATCATTTGGACGAGAGAAAACAACCCGGCAGGCCCCGTCAGACACGAAAAAAGCGGCCGGGGAAAACCCTGACCGCCAATCTTATGTTATATCAAGCAAAAATTACTTGGTAATTACACGTGCCATTTCGAGGACTTTGTTAGAGTAACCCCACTCGTTGTCGTACCAAGCGCAAACTTTTACGAATGTGCTGTCGAGCTGGATACCTGCCTTCTCATCGAAGATAGAGGTGTGGGAGTTGTTACGGAAGTCGGTAGAAACAACAGCCTCGTTGGTGTATCCGAGAACGCCTTTGAGCTCGCCCTCAGAAGCCTCTTTCATAGCTGCGCAGATTTCCTCATATGTGCACTCTTTCTTGAGCTCTACAGTAAGGTCAACGAAAGATACGTCAGATGTAGGAACACGGAGAGACATACCTGTAAGTTTGCCATTGAGCTGAGGAAGAACTTTACCTACAGCCTTAGCAGCACCTGTTGATGAAGGGATGATGTTCTCGAGGATACCACGACCACCTCTCCAGTCCTTCTTTGAAGGTCCGTCAACTGTCTTCTGAGTAGCGGTAGCAGCGTGAACAGTAGTCATGAGACCACGTACGATACCGAATTTCTCATCGAGAACCTTGGAGATAGGAGCAAGGCAGTTTGTGGTGCAAGATGCATTTGAGATAATGTCCTGACCAGCATATGTCTTGTCATTGACACCATATACGAACATTGGAGTAGCGTCCTTTGAAGGAGCTGACATGATGACTTTCTTAGCACCAGCCTCGATGTGCTTGCGAGCTTTCTCATCTGTAAGGAAGAGACCTGTTGACTCAACAACTACATCAGCGCCAACCTCGTTCCATTTAAGGTTTGCAGGATCCATTTCAGCTGTAAGACGGATTTTCTTGCCGTTTACAATAAGAGTGTTGCCCTCTACAGAAACTTCGCCTTTGAATGCTCCGTGAACTGAATCAAATTTGAGCATGTAAGCAAGATACTCTGGATCGAGAAGGTCATTGATACCTACAACCTCGATGTCTTTTGAGAAGTTTTCAACGGCTGCACGAAAAACCATACGACCGATACGGCCGAAACCGTTAATACCAAGTTTTACCATTGTTAACAAATTATTTATTAAGTTAAACTTTATTTACAACTTAAAAGCATACGCAGTGTCCCACTGCAAAAACAGTGCAAAATTAGGCATTTTTTTGAATAATTGCTCTATCTTTGCACAGAAATTAAAATGCATACAGAACTATATCGTTTAATATGAAAATATTGATTACCAACGACGACGGATATATCGCAAAAGGCATACACACTTTGGCAGAAATAATGTGCCAATTTGGCAATGTCACTGTCATTGCCCCGAAAACTCACCAGTCCGGAATGAGCATGGCAGTGTCACTCGGACTCAAGCAGATCGCATACAAAGAGCTGCCTGACGAAAAGCCGGGCAAGTGGTCTTATCTGGACGCTACTCCGGCAAGCTGCGTGAAATTCGGACTTAACGTTCCTTTTCTCGATCATTTTCCGGATGTCGTGGTAAGCGGAATCAACCACGGGTCCAATGCAGCGTCGGCAGCCTGCTATTCAGGAACGCTCGGAGCAGCCGAAGAAGCAGCATTGAACGGAATCCCGGCGATAGGCGTGTCATTGGACACATTGTCTCCCGATGCCGACTTTTCCGCGGTTGTCAAGTATTTTCCTGACATTTTCAGGAAACTCATCTCCGATTACCCTACGGAACGCGGCATATATTATAATGTAAACTTCCCGAACATCCCGGCTGAGGAGATCAAGGGAATCCGCGTGGGCCATCAGGGACTTGGCAGATGGGTAAGAGAGTTCAGGGACTGGGACCCGTCCGTTTACAGCAAGCACAAGCTGACTCCGGAAATGTTGGGGCAGAGTTCCGTGCCTGTATGTGAAGAGGGCGAAAAGCTCTACATGATGGTGGGAGACTTCCTCGACGACGAGGCAAACAATTCAAGGTCAGATCATTGGATTATGAAAGAGGGATACATCAGCATTGTCCCGAACAATCTTGACGCTACCGACTATGCGGAGAAATCCCGACTGGAGAGCGCAGGTTTCGATACCGATTTCGCTAAGTAAGCGTTAAAAATTTGCGTCAATGAAATACTACATCATAGCAGGCGAGGCATCCGGCGACCTTCACGGCTCTAACCTGATGCGCGGACTTTACAAAGAAGACCCTGAGGCGGACATCCGTTTCTGGGGCGGTGACCTCATGAACGACGTTTACAAGGAACACCAGAGCGGAACCGGACTTGTCCAGGACTACAAGGACGGAGCCATCATCGGATTCGTCCAGGTGCTTCTGAAGGCCAAAACGTACATGAACAGGTTCAAGCGCTGTTTTTCTGACATTATGGCGTGGTCGCCTGACGTGGTGATTCTCATAGACTATCCTGGATTCAATTTCAGGGTGGCGGAGTGGGCGCACAATAAAGGATACAAGGTCTATTACTACATAGCACCCAAAGTCTGGGCTTCACGCGAAGGCAGAATCAAGAAACTGAAGGCTTACGTGGACAAACTGTTCATCGTATTTCCGTTCGAGATTCCTTATTTCACCAGGAAAGGCATCGATTTCATATACAAGGGCAATCCGCTTGTGGACGCCATCGACAATTCCGCCGCGCTGAAGGAGACAAGAGAAGAGTTCCTGACACGCAACGGTCTGAAGGACAAGCCGATGATAGCACTGATGGCAGGCTCCAGGACCGGCGAAATCTCCTCTATGATGCCTGTTTTCATGCAGTTTGCCGACAAGATGAGAGCGCTCGCGCAATATGCTGACTACCAGTTCGTCGTCGCGGCAGCACCGTCCAGGTCAATGTCGGACTACGCCCAGTACCTTAAAGGCAGGGAGGCTTATGTCAATGTCGTCTTCGGCGAGAGTTACGCCGTGATACGCCACGCGGAAGCAGCTGTGGTAAACTCCGGAACTGCTTCACTTGAGACTGCATTGATCGGAACGCCTCAGGTGGTGGCATACAAGGGAGCTGAAATCAACTTCGTGATAGCCAAGCAGATAATCAAGATCCGCTTCATCAGTCTCGGAAATCTCATCCTGAACAGGACCTGCTTCAGGGAGCTGCTCCAGTATTATTTCACACCGGACAATGTGCTGGAAGAGGTGCGCAGAATGATTGAGGACAAGGAATACCGCGACAACATGCTTGCCGGCTATCAGGAGATCCGCAATGCACTCGGCGGACGAGGGGCCTCAGCAGCAGTCGCAAAGGCAATGTTTGAAGAACTCCGCCGATAATCAGGTTTTTTCAATACTGTCGCGGGCCGAAAATGTCGGAGCCGATGCGGACCATTGTGGCACCGCACTGGACAGCGATTTTGTAATCCTCGGACATGCCGATAGAAAGTTCCTTGAAATCAGTCAGTTGCGGATGAAGTGCCACGAGCCTGTTCTTAAGTGATGCGATACGCTCGAAGTCCGCACGGACAACTGATTCATCATCCGTATTGGTAGCCATTCCCATCAAGCCGCAGAAAACCACATGCGGATACATTGACACAGAATCCAATATTGTACAGATTTCATCCTCCGTCAGACCATGCTTGGTCTCCTCCGCTCCGAGATGAAGCTCGAGCAGGACACTGATTACCTTGTCATTGGCACTTCCCCATTTTTCTATGTCCTCGAGCAGGTGCACCGAGTCAACAGACTGAATCATAGCGGCATACGGCAAGACAAGCTTCAGTTTGTTCGTCTGGAGATGTCCGATGAAATGCCACTGGATATCAGACGGAAGGGCATGCACCTTAGCGGCAAACTCCTGCGGTCTGCTCTCACCGAACAGACGCTGTCCTGCATCATAGGCCTGCATTATCGCCTCGACAGGGTGGAATTTGGAAACTGCCACAAGTCTTACGTCCTGTGGCAGTTCATTATTGAGTTCAGATATTTTCGATGAAATCGACATGATTCTGATTTATCTTCTGTTGTTTTTCTGCTGTTGCTGAGCCATCTGACGCTGCATCTTCTGCGCCTCCTCCAACCTCTGCTGCCATTTGCTCTTAGGGAGCGGCTTGTTCTCGGTCTCCTTCAGTTTCGCAAGCACGTCTTCAGGACGGACGAAGAACTTCTTGATAATCCAGGTCTCGAGCATCGTAATCAAGTTTGAAAGCAGGTAGTAGTAAGTCAAACCGGCTGACAGACTGTTACAGATGAAGAACATCATGATAGGCATCATCCACAAACTCATAAAGCGCATTGTCGCAGTATTCGGATCGTTCGATGACATCTGTCCCTGCATCGTAACCTTGGAGTAAAGGAACATTGACACTGCCATCAGGAGCGCAAACAATGAAATGTGGTCACCCAACAGCGGGATTCTCGTACCGAAATCCAAAAGCGGAATCGTATCGTAAGCGCTGAGGTCATCGGCCCACAGGAAGGACTGCTGACGAAGTTCGATGGAAGCAGGGAAGAAACGGAACATGGCCCAGAGGATAGGCAACTGAAGAAGCATCGGCAGACATCCGCCCATCGGATTTACGCCTGCACGCTTGTAGAGTTCCATCGTGGCCTGCTGCTTCTTGAGCGCGTCTTCCTGTTTCGGATATTTCTCGTTCAATTTATCCATCTCAGGCTTGAGCGCCTGCATCTTGGCTGAAGAAGAATATGACTTGTAAGCGAACGGAAGCACCACAATCTTGATGAACAATGTCATAAGCAGGATGATGATACCGAAGTTCGAGATGAACTTGTGCAGGAAGTCGAAGAGCGGGATAATCACCCATTTGGTGAACCAGCCGACCATCCATCCTCCCAGCGGAATGATCTTCTCGTACTTCTGTCCATAAGATTTCAGTGTACGGTAGTGGTTCGGACCGAAATAGAACTCATTGTCCAGCACCACATTGTCAGAGACTTTGAAATCTCCGCGCATATTTGCACGGCAATGCATCAGGTCATGAGAAAGGTCTTCCTCTGGGATAAAGTTGATGGCCAATTCTCCTGACGAGAACTGATCTACAGGTCTCATGATGGCAGAGAAGAACTGCTGCTGGAAAGCGAACCACTCCATACGGTTCTCGATACGCTTGTCGGCATTGCGTCCACGACCGATTTCTTCCGGATTCTTGTCACCGCCGTAGTAGTAGTCCACTTTGGAATACTGCACCTCGTTCTTGTAGCCTTTTTCCATCCTCGGAATGGTCACATCCCAGTCGAAATCGTAATATGATACATTTCTCGGAATCACGCCGTCGAGTCCGATGAATGAGACCTCGTTGGAAACCACGAAAGAACCTTCTGTCAATGAGTATTTCTGCTGGATATATCCCCCGTTGCGGAACGGCAGTCTCATCACGATGGAGTTGTCCGTCTTTTCTGCCACTGAGAACACGAAATCCTTGGTGTTGATGTTCTCGCCGGCATAGATTCCGATACCCATCTCACTTGCACCCGGCTTGAAGAGATACAGGTCCGTAGAATCATAATTCCTGTAATTCTTCACTTTCACCGAATACGGCTGCGCGCCCTTGGTGGTGAAAGCTATCGCAATCTTGTCATTTTCAATGCTGTAGAACGTCTCCTGTGCATCGTGAGCCACGTTCAGCAACGAATCCTTATAAATGGAAGTAAGCGGCGCTGCATAATCCTTCGCAGGATTTGCACTGTCAATGCTGCCGGCAGCTGCTGTATCCGCTGCCACAGGAAGCCTGCCCGCTATACTGTCCTGAATGTACTGTTCTCTTGCCTGTACCGCAGCCAATGAATCCAACTGCGCCTGATATGCTACCTGCTTTTCATACTGTTTTGACTGAAACCAGGTGAATCCGAAAAGGACTGCACCGATCAGCACAAAACCGATAATAGTATTTTTATTCATTATCTGTTTTCTGTCTCTTCGAGTGATTTAATCTGCATCTCCAGCTCCTTAAGTTCGTTTTTGGCCTCTTCTATGCGGCTCTGCATCTGCTGGATGAGCGGCTGTGAGTTCTTCGACATCGAGAAGAACCCGATATTGTTTTCATATGTGTCAATGTCCTGCTGAAGTTTGTTGAACTTCTGGATGAGACGGTCTTTCTCAGACCTGCCCTGTCCTGCGCCACGTGAAGAGCGAGGCACATCGTGGAACTTGGCGGACATCGCATCATTGTATGCTTTAGCGATTTTTTCTTTCTCCTTGAACGGCACGAAGCCTATGCTCTGCCATTTTTCAGCGAATTTCTGCCTTGCCTCAGTTTTGCTTACA
>OKTM01000495.1_pt1 | contig 18201 bp, 11 predicted proteins | sample 1606401 | NCBI WGS metagenome assembly OKTM01 (sample SAMEA3879583, study PRJEB24766) | human gut metagenome | biome: human-associated habitat; feature: feces | place: USA | collected 1985/1987 | reverse complement strand
TCCACATCAAAAATCCCTGCTGTTCCCCTCAGGTCCCGTTCTACCAGGCGCAGGGGCTTCATTTTTCCCAGTTTTTTTCGTATCTTAAGCAAAGCAGCTTCAAATTCAGCCACTTTACCTTCTTTTCTATACTGATCCATAAGAAAAATGCTGTTCTCAATGGACGCCATAAGCACATAAGAAGGACTGCTGCTCTGATAGATTCCCAGAAAACGCTTCAGTTTTTCCCGGCTCACACGATCACTGCACAGGTGGATCACCCCCGTCTGGGTCAGACAGGGCAGCGTCTTATGCACACTGTTGATCACCACATCCGCACCAAGCTGCGCCGCAGACACCGGAAAATAATCCGAAAACCGAAAATGCGCCCCGTGAGCCTCATCCACGATCAGCGGCACACCATAGCGATGCGCGATCTCCGCGATCCTCGCCACATCCGACACGATCCCGTCATAAGTCGGCGAAGTGATCAGCACCGCCTGGATCTCCGGATTTTCCGCCAGATACATTTCCACACGGCCGGGTGAAATTCCTCCGTTTATCCCCAATTTCGGATCCTCTTGTGGATAAATATACGTGGCACTCAGCTCCCGCAGATAAATCGCATGGTAAACCGCCTTATGGCAGTTCCTTGCCACCAGGATCTGTCCCCCCTTATCCACAGCCGCAGACACCGCCGCCAGGATCGCCCCGGAGCTTCCATTAATACTGTAAAAACTCTCCGGCACACCATAAAGCCGTGCAACATCCTCCTGCGCCCTTTTCAAAATATCCTCAGCATGATGCAGGTTATCAAACCCGTCAATCTCCGTAATATCCATCTCCACCGGAAAATCCCCCTCCACAGCCAGCGGATTCCTCTTATGCCCCGGCATATGAAACGGATAAAAATCACTCTTACCGTACGCTTCCAGTTTCTTGTATAATCTGTCTTCCATAGTTCGTCCTTTTCATCCTAAAAACAAGGAGGGGCTATCACCAGACGATATTCCCCTCCATTTTTATCACATCTCAGCAAAATCGATCCTCAGATCCTCATAGATCCCCACTTTGATCGAATCCTGAAATGTATACTGCTCCGTATCCTCATTTTCAAAATCATACACCATTACCAGCTTCTTCACAGGATCCACGATCCAGTACTCTCTCACACCGGCAGTCCTGTATTTAAACAGCTTGGTATAATAATCCATACGCCTGCTCGCCGGAGAAACGATCTCGATGATCCAGTCCGGAGCCCCCTTGCATCCCCTGTCATCCAGCTTATCCGGATCACAGATAACAGAAACATCCGGTTCCACATAAGTATTCGTCTTCTCATCCAAATACACCGCAAACGGTGCGGCAAACACCTCACATTTCCCCTTGTTAGAATCTATATAGTTACCTATCTTTCTGGACAAGATACTTGAGATCCTCTGATGCATCGTATTCGGCGGCGCCATATAATAAATATGTCCATCGATCAGTTCCGCTCTTTCACCCTCCGGCAAAGCATAAATATCCTCTATCGTATAAATTCTTTCCCTCAACAGCGGCATATCTCCACTCCTCTCAAAAGCACCCGACAGATCATACACCATCATTCCGATCTGCACTCATACACCTGCAGCAGCTCCATCCGAAGCCTTCCCCGCAGGCTCACACCTTAAACCGGTACCCCACACCCCAGATCGTCTCAATATACTGAGGCTTGGCCGTATTAAACTCGATCTTTTCACGGATCTTCTTGATATGCACCGTAACCGTAGCGATATCACCCACAGACTCCATATCCCAGATCTCCCGGAAAAGCTCCTCCTTTGTAAAAACCCTGTTCGGATTCTCAGCCAGAAAAGTCAGAAGATCAAACTCCTTGGTAGTAAACGTCGTCTCCTCACCATTGACCCACACACGTCTGGCCGTCTTATCGATCTTAATACCACGGATCTCGATCACATCATTCTTATGCACATTGGAACCAACCAGCCGGTTATAACGCTCCATATGCGCCTTCACACGTGCAACCAGCTCACTTGGGCTGAACGGCTTGGTCATATAATCATCCGCACCAAGACCCAGTCCGCGGATCTTATCGATATCATCCTTCTTGGCAGAAACCATAATGATCGGCGTATTCTTCTCCTCACGGACCTGCCGGCAGATATCAAAGCCATCCACCTCCGGAAGCATCAGATCCAGGATGATCAGATCAAACTCCTCCTTCATGGCACGTACAAGCCCCGTATCACCACGGTTCTCGATCTCCACCTCAAAACCCGAAAGCTCCAGATAATCCTTCTCCAGATCCGCGATCGCTTCCTCATCCTCTATAATCAAAATCCTACTCATTCATCGGTACCTCCTGATATTTTCTGAGAACAAAATACATGATCGTTCCGATCCCCAGCCGGCTTGTGGCCCAGACCTTTCCTCCATGATCCTCCATGATCTTCTTTACGATGGAAAGTCCGATACCGCTTCCTCCCTTGGAAGAATTTCTGGAAACATCGGTACGGTAAAAACGGTCAAAAATATACGGCAGGTCCTTGGCGGCAATACCCTTGCCGTTATCCTCGATCTCCACCTGGATAAAATCACCCACATCCTTCACCCGAAGCTGGATGATCCCCCTTGGCTTCTCCATATACTTAATGGCATTACTCACGATATTATGGATCACACGGCGGATCTGCTCGCCATCCGCAATAACCTGCACACCCTTCTCCACATAATTGGCATACACAAGCTCGATCCCCCTGGTCTCCATCTCAAGCCCAAGTTCCTCCGCACAATCCGAAAAATAATCCTCCACATTCAGCTTGCTGAACGTATACGGAATACGATTGGTATCGATCTTGGAATAAAAGGTCAGCTCATTGATCAGATGATCCATCTCATTGGTCTTATTATAAATGGTACGCACATACCGGTCCATCTTCTCCGGCGTATCCGCCACACCATCCATGATCCCCTCCACATAACCCTTCACCGCAGTGATCGGCGTCTTCAGATCATGGGAAATATTGCTGATCAGCTCCTTATTCTCCTTATCCATCAGGATCTTCTCTTCCGTGGACTCCTTCAGACGCTTACGCATCTCCTCAAAATCCTGGCAAAGCTGGGAAAATTCATCATTCCCCTCAACCTCCAGCACAAAATCCAGATTCCCCTCCTTGATGTTCTTGGTAGCCTTCTTAAGCTTCACCAGCGGAACCGCAATGCTCCTGTAGATCCACAGCCCTACGGACAATGCGGTAAAAACAAGGATGATCGTTGCGGTCAGGATCATATCCTTGGCCATCAGCTTCACCTGGCTGCTGGAAGACTGCGGCAGCGAAATATCATAGACCATCTGGCTGGAATCCGAAGCCTGGCTGCTGCTCTCCTGCACATGCTTCGCCTGCGTCTGGCTGAACCCGTACAGACTTGCGGAAAAAAGAAGCAGCGGCAGCAGGATGATCGCAACGAAGCCCACAATAATACGTGTTTTTAACTTCATCTGTATCTCCGTCCTTTATAAATTCACACATTCACATACACGTATTATAACATAAACTATATTCCCTATCTCTAAATTTTCTATAAAAAACCCCATCTTCCAGCATCAGTATTATTCCATTTTGTTCTAAACTATGCTATCATATTTTTGTTGTCCACCCGATACCCGGCAACGGGAGGAGGTGAGTTCTTTTGGAAATTATTATCTCTTTTCTTGTTTCCTGCATGGCAAACATAACTGCCTATTACGTTTGCAAATGGCTAGACGGCAACAAGTAGGACAACGCTAACCTAGTGGTTTCTTGTCCACTATAAAAAATTAGAAGAAGCCCCCGGTATTGGCACTACCGGGGGCTTCACTCTTTGTTCTTTTGGAACTATTACTATCTCTTTTGCCTAATGGCATTATATCATATGCATTTCTTAAAATCAATATTCCTGCCAAAAGGATATATAAATATTTTTTTTGACTCTCTTACAGATACTTCTTCAGAGTCTCAACCTTGTCCAGATGCTCCCATGGAAGATCAACATCTGTACGGCCGAAATGACCATAAGCAGCAGTCTGCTTGTAGATCGGACGGCGAAGGTCAAGCATCTTGATGATACCAGCCGGACGAAGATCAAAATTCTCACGAACGATCTCAACAAGCTTAGTCTCAGAAAGCTTACCTGTTCCGAAGGTATTCACACTGACAGAAGTCGGATGCGCAACACCGATCGCATAGGAAAGCTGGATCTCACACTTGTCAGCAAGACCGGCTGCAACAATGTTCTTTGCAACATAACGTGCAGCATAAGCAGCAGAACGGTCAACCTTTGTGCAATCCTTACCGGAAAAAGCACCGCCGCCGTGACGTCCTGTTCCGCCGTAGGTATCAACGATGATCTTACGACCTGTCAGACCACTGTCACCGTGAGGTCCGCCGATAACAAAACGACCTGTCGGATTGATGAAATACTTCGTATCCGCATCAACCATATCAGCCGGAATGATCGCATCAAAAACATACTTCTTAATATCCTCATGGATCTGCTCCTGAGTAACATCCGGATCATGCTGTGTAGAGCATACAACAGCATCAATTCTCTTCGGCTTGCCGGCCTCATCATACTCAACAGTAACCTGAGTCTTTCCATCCGGTCTTAAATATTTCAGAGTGCCGTCCTTACGAACCTTTGTCAGCTGCTGAGCAAGCTTGTGAGCCATGTTGATGGCATATGGCATATACTCCTCAGTCTCATTGGAAGCATAACCAAACTGAAGACCCTGGTCACCGGCACCGATGGAATCCAGCTCGTCCTCATTCATATCATCCTCTTTCTGCTCAAGAGCCTTGTCAACACCCATAGCGATATCTGTGGACTGCTTGTCAAGTGATGTGATAACCGCACAGGTATCTGCGTCAAAGCCATAATCCGCATTGTCATATCCGATCTCACGGATAGTATCGCGAACGATCTTCTGGATATCAACATTAGCCTTGGTTGTGATCTCGCCCATAACAAGTACAAGACCTGTTGTAGTAGCAGTCTCGCAGGCAACACGGCTCATCGGATCCTGTGCCATCATAGCATCAAGGATCGCATCGGAAATAGAGTCGCAGACCTTGTCAGGATGACCCTCAGTTACAGATTCAGATGTAAATAAAATTTTCTCCATGATCTTCTCCTTTTGTAATAAAACAATGGTTATATACATAAAAAACAGCCCGTACAATCCGGACTGTTTAAATTCTGTAAACAATCCTCTTATTGTTCGATTGCTCGCTCAGGTTGGCACCTTCCTGGGTTATCCGGGGTTGCCGTGGCTTCATAGATCCTTTGTATCTCCACCACTCTGAATAAAAGGCTATCTTTTATGAAATTTGCTGCAACACATACAATATACTTATCATACCAAAATGTCAAGAGCAATTTTCGAGAAAAAATATCACCCGCTGCTTTTTCATCCCCAATACGTAAATATTCCAAAAAAGAACCGGGCATCCACATCGCCCGGTTCTTCCATCGATCATCCTTCAGAATGATCCGTTATTTATTTTTTCTTCTTTCTCTTAACTCCATAAGCTGCACCACCGCCAACAATGATCGCTGCTGCAAGGATTCCAACCCATACGCCGATCGGTGTATCATCGCCGGTCTTTACAGAACGTCTTGCTGTACCACTGGTATCGTTCGGAGCAGTTCCGCCCGCTGTACCATTATTCGGGATCGGAGTGATCCGATCATTTCCACCATGATTTGTTCCAGGTGTAGCAGTCGGAATCGGTGTCGGCTCGGAAGAAAGACTGTTGGTGATCTCCTTTGTTACAGTATATCGGTTATCATTATTCAGTGTAACCTCACCCTGACCGGTAACTGTATACTTAAAGGTATCATCATCAACCGGATTTCCATCCTTATCCGTCTCCAGAACAGTATAAGTAACACTGTTGATCTCCTGATCTGTTGGAAGATCCACTGTTACCTGAACACTATCATTCTGTTTCAGAGTCACTACCTTCTCAAGCGTCAGCTCACCGTTACTCTCAGTGGAGAACAAACCAGCATAGAACGTATCATCCACAGTAGAAGCAACACCATCGATCATCACATTCTTCTTAATGTTGATATATCCGTTACGGCTGAATATATCCGGAATCTTTGTATAATAGTTATTTACATAAGCCGCAGCCTCAGCAGCACCACTATCTCCACCGATTACAACCTGATTGGACTTCTCTTCATTCTCACCATTCGGCTTCGTTACATCGTAGTAGTAAAAATTCTGATCATCCACCTTGATCTCCGTATTCTGCTGAAGAGGCGTTCCATCCTCATCCAGCTCAAATACATAATAGGTGCCATCCGGAACATCCGTCCATGTAGCTGTACCACTGGAAGCATTCTGGATATGGATATCCTGTAAATAATCATCACGGAACGGGATCGTACCTTCCTGATCCGAAAAAACGCCAACCTTATAAGTTACATCCTCTTTCGTTTCCAGAGGAATCACATTCCCGTTATCATCAACATTATAGATCCTCTTCGTAACCTGGATCTGTGTATGCTTCGTCGGATTACTTACAGACTTCGGATAAGCCTGTACATCGTATATCCATCCCTGCTCCTGATCCGCAAAAGGAACGGAGATCAGCATCGGTGAAACCGTAACACCACTAACATCACTGTTTCCATCTGTCTGCACCACCAGATACATGCCCTCAGCCAGATCGGTAACAGTAATATTACCCTCTGCATCAGAGGTTCTGGACAGACCCCACACATCCACGCTTCCGCTGCTGATCATATCTGCCAGCTGCCCTGCTGCTTCATACCAGCCGTCAGCCGTCATGATGGAATCAAAATCGATCGCAGCGGCAGCCAGTGCCTCATCCAGCACGAAATGCACATTACCATCAAAATTCACACTGCCAACCTTGTAGATCGTCAGCCCTACATCCGGCAGCGGAGTCTGGTTTCCCTCCTCATCCGCCTGCTGAACCGTCAACGTCAGATTACCCTTTGTTCCAGCTACATAATCCCCGGCGAAAACCGGCTGCAAAACACTCGTGACCAGCATAGCCGTCAGCATCAGAACAGCCAGAAGGCTCCGGAATATTTTCCCTTGCTTTCTTCTATTTTTCATCGCTCTCTGCCTCCTCTTTCCTTTCTGAAAGCTGTTTCATTCTGCGTTTTTTATCCTTGCGACGGACAATCAGGTAAATCAGCAGAATCAGAATAACAAGCGCTGCCGCACCGCCGGCAAGAACCCTCTTCGGATCCACAACCGCAAGCTTCTGCGGAATCGTTTCGTCATTCTTAGTAACTTCTTCCTCCACATACTTCGTCCGAATACCACGAACAAGAAGTCTGTGGGTATTCACCGCATAAGGCGTACACGTAACCAGTGTCACATGATCCTCGCCCTCAACAATATCCAGGTCACTGGTCTCATTCGGAAGCACCGTCTTGATCTGATCCACCTTGTAGGCCAGATTCTTGCCAAGAATATGCAGGATAAAAATATCTCCCTTTTCCATCTGATCCAGATCTGTAAAAAGCTTTGCGTTAGGAAGACCTCGATGCGCCGCCAGAACCGCATGAGTGCTCTTGCCTCCAATCGGAAGGCTGGTACCCTCCACATGACCGACACCCTTTTCCAGGACCGTTTTGCTCAGTCCATGATAGATCGCCAGTCTGGCTTTGATCTTCGGGATCTCGATACTCCCCATCAGACCATCACCGTTCGGATCCAGAACCCTGTCATAAGGATGACTCAGCTCATAAGTATCCTCTTCCTCAAAAGCATCTACAATGGCATTCACCGGATGCTCGGCATTATACTCCTTCGCCTCTTTCCACAGCCTGTCATAGTCATTGTCCGAAAGCTCTGTTACCGCTTCCTCGTACTTACTGACCAGCTGTGCGTTACGGTACTGGTTCCACATATCACTGATCGTAGGATAAAGGAACACACCCGCACCTGCCAGAAACACCAGGGCGATAAAAATGTTCAGGACAACATTACTCTTTTTCTTTTTTTTCTTTTTAGCCATAAATCATTTCCTGCGTCGTTTTTTGTTCTGAACAGAATTGATACCGGCAACCAGGATCACCGCGATCACAATTCCGATCACAACACAGAGAGCAAGCATCGGAAGCGTCGGATTGGTGATTCCGGTAACCTTCTTCTCTGTTTTCTGAACCGCCTTCGCAGCCTTCATCGGAACTCTGTGTCCCCTCACCAGAAGTCTGTGCGTATTCACCGCATAAGGCGTACACGTAACCAGCGTTACATAATCATCCCCATCCGTGATACCCAGAGACTCTGTCTGCTCCGGAAGAACGGTAAGAATCTGATCCACCTCGTAGGCAAGCGTCTTACCCAGCACATGCAGGTAAAAAACATCTCCCTCTTCCACAAGATTCAGATCTGTAAAAAGTTTCGCACTTGGAAGTCCTCTGTGTGCCGACAAAATACAATGGGTACTCTTGCCGCCAACCGGAAGACTGCTGCCAAACAAATGACCGGCACCCTTCTCCAGAGACTCATCTGTCGTGTAATGATAGATTGGAATGCTCACATCGATCACAGGAATCTCCACATACCCCATCATTCCATCACCATTCAGGTTCAGAAGAGACTCATATGTACTGTCCGTCTGTCCATCCCTCACGGAAAAAGCATCCGGCACACTTTCCTGCTTGATCTGTTCATTATACTCCTGCGCTGCCTTCCACATGCTGTCAATCTTCTCCGAATTATCATCCGAAGAAACACTGCTGCTATAATTACTGATCAGCAGGCTGTCCCTGTACCGGTTCCAGGCATCACTGACCATTGGATACAGCAGTATGGACAACCCTATCAGAAACAGCAAACCAAGTCCAATATAATTTTTCTTCTTATTCTTTCTCATAGGTTTCTCCATACTGTTGTATTACCATTCCGGCCCCCGAAGGGGCCGGGCGGTAATGATTTCTTCAACAGAATAATCAGAAACTATTCTGTTCTAATACTTGCTTTGTCGTTGCTTATAAATAATTTTTGAATTGAATCGATCCGGCAATCAAACGATTACTCCTCAGATCCTTTTCTGCGGCTGATGAAGAAAGCACCAGCAGCGCCAGCCATAACTACAACACCGATGATAGTGAAGAGGTATGTTCCCATGCCACCTGTGGATGGAAGGGATGAAAGTCTTGAATCTTTCAATTTACCACTAGTATTTTCAAAGTTAGCTGTTGCTACTTTTCCCTCAAAGGTAAGATCAATATCCGCACCAGCTTCATTAATTGAATAACCCTTTGGTGCTTTTGTCTCTGTAAAGTGATACTTGCCTTTATCTAAACCTTTAACTGTTACCTGACCATCTGCATTTGTAACCACGATTGTTGCACTTGTTCTACTGGAAGCAGGATTATATGTGTAAACACCTGTGTCCTTATCATAATCAAACTTTAATTCCTCTCCTACAACTTCTTGGTTATCTTTTGTTGTTACTTCATGCACTGTAAATTCAGCATTTGCAAGTTTCGTTGCTTCCGACTTAGCATCAATCTTTGTTAATACAATAGTACCGGTGTAAAGCTTAACATTATCATTAGTACCACCATATGTTTCATCACTCTTGTGGCCCTTAGCAGTGTTATTTACAGTTACGCTAGTAATCTTTGCCTTATATTTAACAGTAACTAACACACCTGCTTTGGGGTTGTCTACATTTGCAACTAAGCTGTCTAAATTAATCTCAAATAAATGCGCGTTATCTTTACTTGGGACAATATCAGCACTAACTTGAGTAATATTTGGCTCATTGCCTAATACAACTGTTCCAGCTACATTTCCGTCTTCACCTAACACATAGTCAGCACCTTCAATTTTATCTGTAATTCTAAATTTTCTACTTGCTGCATTGTTTGCGTCAATGTAAGGAACATATGTTTTGATTGTATATTCAACTACATCACCAATTGCAACTGCATGATCCTCATCACCAACAGTTTTTTCAATATCCAGATGTGATCTTTTTGCCTCCACTGTTGTATTCTGAAGTGTTGGTGCATTCTCATAAGTACCAAATCCTACATATGCTGTTGCTACTTTGTAAGTATATTTATCCTTTTCAGCATCGAATGCATACACACCTGCTTTGTTTACAACCAGACTCTCTTTATTTTCTAATGTAATCCACTGAGCAGTTTTATTAGATTTAATAGTACTTAAAGCTTTATCAATATCTGCATTGCTAATAGCATCTATGCCTTTTGGAATATTCAATTCCTTATTTAACGCTGCATTCGGATCAGCTTTAAGAATAAGCATCCATAATGTAGTCTGAGCATCTTTTTTTGTTGCTCCTGTAAATGCATCTTCAGCTACTGTGTTACTAAATTTCCAACCTGTTGGCTGATTCTGATCCGGTTCAATAATCTGCATATACTTTAATGAATCCGCATCTGCAAAATTTCCTAATGTGATAGTCGCACTACTATCTGCAAAAACCGCTGTGCACATAGACAGTACCATAACCGCTGCCACTAATAATGCACCAATCTTTTTAAATAAATTTTTCATAAGGTTTGCTCCTTTCTTTCTCTGCATTTTTCTTTTTCGCCCTTCATCGGCTATTTACAATTAATGTGTTACGACCTCTTTGCTTCTTCCTCCCTTCGTTTATTATTTATAAACAACAGGAGTGCAGTTGCAAGAATCGCTACACCACTGATTGTAAATCCATAGGTTCCCGGTCCACCGGATTCTGGTAAGGAATATACCTTTGCATTTTTAATCATATATCTCTCATCAGAATTCTTTACTATTGCTGTTTTTCCGTCATTCTTTGTAACTGTAACTTCTCCGTTATTTTTAATGACGATTTTCCAAGGCTCAGTTACTAACGAATAGCCTGTAGCTGCTTTTGTCTCCTTTAACAGATAATTACCTGGAAGCAATTTTTCAAATCCAAATTTTCCACCATTTTTAGATGTCACAACTTCGACTTCTTTGCCTTTAGTCCAGCTTTCATCCGCTTTATAAAGTGTAAACATTGCTTCATTAATCGTTATATTATTATCTGCCGCATCAACTTTTACAAAATCTACATCTGCCACAATTTCTTTATTGGTATAATCAACTTTACCAACACATCCTGGACCTGCATAATTTGCATAATAATCATTTCCTTTTTTCAAGTCTTCTGCTTCTAATGCTTTTAATGCATCTTTGTGCTCTGTTGTGTTGTCTGTACCAATTGAAAATGTGATATCGTTACCTTCTTCAGATTTACAATTTGTTACTTCTGAATCACTCGTTGCACTTACTAACTGATAACCATCCTTACTTACTTCCTCAACAGTATATTCACCACGCGCTAGACCAGCAATAATAACTGTTGTAGATTCATCATTTCCAACTGTAAATTTAGCATCTTTCTCGTTTTTAGATACTTTAGCATCTACAGTCTTTATAAGCTCATTTTTTTTGTTATAAACGTTAAAAGTAAATGTTCCATCTTTCTTTGCAACGTCTTCAAGCTTCTTAGTAATCTGAATCTGACCCTTGATAATATGGATTGTATAAACTCCATATTCTTTATTTGAATAATTTGTAGTGTCGCTATTTATAGCGGTTACTATGTGGGTCTCTCCACCAGCAATATGCCCACCTGTATTTGCTGTACTACCTGTACTACCTTCTGTCGGTTCACCAGCATTATACGTTACTTTTAGATAATATCTAGTAGGATCTTCTGTTGGCTGATCCCCTGCCATACTCTCCAAATTAGTAAGTTTATCAGTTCCAAATGATTCATCTTTCGCCCAACTACAAGTAAGATCATCTTTAGTTACCCGTACTGGCTCCAGTTCTTTAGTCGTCTCATTATAGACATAGTTTTTGCTTTTCTGCAAAATAGAACTCAACATAGACTCTGGTAAATCAGTTGTCGGTGTTGGATCTCCTAAGAAAATAACCTTCTCAAGATTATCCACTGTCAGATCTGCTTTTACATTAACCTTTGGCTGAGGTAAAATCGCATCTCCATACCCCGTAGAAATCTTGGAATCCGGTGATACGTTGGTTGGAACATTGTTGCCACCGATATAACCATCTTTGGCTTTTACTTTAATAGATTTACTCCAACAAGCATCTCCGGCTTCATTTTCCTTTTTATTAGGAATTCTCTGTCCTTCCCATTTAATACACTGATTTCCCTTAGCATCAAGATAAACTGTTCCGTCATTAACTTGGACTGTTTTTCCATCCTTTAACTGATCCGCTGTGATAGCATTTCCCTCTTTGTCAAGAATTACAAATCTCGGATCAATTACATCTGTAACAGTAGCATTCTGAATAGCAGTATCCTCAGTAACTGTATGTTGGATTTTCTCAAAAATTTTAGCAAGATCCTCCGCATTAGTCGCATTAAATGCACAACCTTCAGATGCAATTCCTGGATATTTTGTCAAATCATTTTTATCACCTGCCAGGAATTTTTGTCCTCTCTCACTTAATGCAAAACCTACCGTAAATACTTTGATACCTTTATCCTTTAAGCTCTTAGCGGCAGTTTCTGCCTTTTGCTGATAATTCTTATCCCACTTATCACTAGGACCTGTTGGTTCTCCATCGGTAAACAAGATTACATATTTAGGATTTTTAGCATTATTCAAGAGTTCCAATGCTTTATTTAATGCTGTATCTGGTGATGTTCCGCCTGTTACAGACAACTGACTAACATTTTTTATCAAAGTATCCTTATTTTTATCAACATTTAACAATGTCTCTGTAGCATTTGTAACAGCTGTATTAAATGGCGCTAGTCCTATATTACTCTCAGATGAACTTGTAGCCGTATTTCTTATAAATTGATTTACTACTTCTTTTAACGCAGTTATTCTTGATGGCCACTGATATATTTTAGTATCATCAGAATCCCCAATCTCCTGCCAATAACTCCCAAACAAACCAGTATAATAATACATCCACTTATTACCTACATTAATCATTGGATACTTCTTCTTATAGTAATAAATCTTATTTGGCTTCAATGAATTTCTAATACTATTATATTTTCCAACGCTAACGTATCCTGTCTCCGTATCTCCCGCTGTCTGTGTATATCTCATGGAGCCAGAAACATCTAATGCCATTACTACATCCGCAACTCCACCTGTTGTTACTACGCTAGAACTTGTTGTTTTGGATGATGCTGTAATATTGATGTCATAAATTCTCTTATCCCAGTCGTTTACAGTTGCAGTCTTACTGTAATCCATACTGGATTCAATAATCTCCTGCTGTGTATAATTCATGATATGATACAATGAATCACTTGTATCTTTTTCTATCTTTGTCTTGCCATCTGCTTTATAAAGAGTTGCCACTGCCTTCTTATCATCAGATAACGTAACCTTTACAATCCAAGATTCATTTGATGCTTCATATCCATTAGGTGCAAAGTCTTCTGTTAATGTATATGTCCCAAGTCCTAACCTTGTAAAATTAACACGTCCTGTTCCATCTACGGATGTAGCAGTCTGTTTTTCTTGAGTTTCTGAATTTACAAGAGTAAATCGAGCACCACTTAACGCTTCCTGATCCTTATTTACTTTTTTTAATACAAGGTCTGCTGTAGGTACATTCGTAACCTCAGAAATACGCGCGGAAGGAAGGGTAAATTCCATCTGGCAGTTTGAAGCACCCGCACCTCGTTCCATATACAGAATAGTCAGAGTATGCTCTTTTTCTTTATCTATTTTTTCATCCTCACCTCTAACATACTTCCATAGATTTACTTTCTTGTTAGCTGCCTGATGAATTCCACCTAAATCGATTACAATTTTATCTCCATCCAAAACAACCCATAAATCATCATCACCTGTAAAGGTATAATCTAATGGACCTACGTAATCTCCAATTTTAAAAGTTACATCATATCTCATTCCAAAATAGTAATTGTTATGATTATCACTATATTCTGTTCTGGATACTCCGTCCAATGGGAAGAAGTTAGCTCCTGCTGCTGCAAGCTGATTTCCATTCTGATCAATTACTTTTGTAAGTCTATAAGAGTCTCCGTTCTGATCAAAAACTAATTTATAATCCTTAATGACTTTTCTTAAATAAGTTTCAGTACCAGGGACTGTTTCATCTTCATCTACAAAAAATCCTGGCTCGGGGTAATTAAATTTTACTGTTCCATCTTCCTCTACCCCTTTTAATAATCCTTCTGTCCATTGGACATTTGAATCATATCCATTTACAGTGGCTTTAGTGGCTGTAAATTTGTTTCCGTCTGCTTTATAACCAGAATCAACTGTAAAATTATATTTATAAGAATCATAATTTTGATCCTGTGTACCTGATGTTATTTTCTGCTTAACATTATCATCAACATATTTTACATCATCTCCTAACATATTAAATGAATAATATGTCCACTGTTTAGTATTCCTGTCGTAACCTTCACCAGCCTTAACTGTATAATCATAGAAAGATGTCGGTCCCTGGAAGTTAGCATTACGCTTTGGTGTATAATACACTTCTATCGTACTATCCTGTACAACTTCAATCTTTTCGTCCTTCTTAACTTCAACACCGTTTACTTTTACTTTTGAAACCTCCCAGTTCTGTGCCTTGGTATAATCATTTATCTTTCCGCCAACTAAGATTGTTCTCTTATCTTCTGAATAAATCGGCGTACCACTCTCATCCAGATGCCGAATTGTTACTTTAACATCTTTTCCGCCTCTCTGCACAATTACATAAGTAGAAAAATGCGTAGTCTCAAACTCAACATCACCATTCTTGGCAACGCTGCCATCCATATTTTCAACGTTATCATTCTCGTCTACGTGATATACATCCGCATCCTTGATCTTCTTCTCATCATTCAGAGATACAGATACCTTCACTGTAGCACCCGGCTGAACCTCTTCGCCGTCCACCAGGAATTTGATATCGTAGGAATGGATCTTCTCGATGGCTTTCTTTTCTTTGATTGCTTCTTCTGTGATCTGGTCTTCGGCCTCCTGGCTGAGCTCTACCGGTGTTACGGAAAGCTCTGCATTGTCCGGAAGGTCTGCCGGATCGGTAAGAGTAACCTTAACATTGACTTCGTCACTCGTGTAATCATATCTGGTGATCTCAGGCTGAATTTCTTCTTCCTGCACATCCTCAGGCTCTTCTGCCTCATCACTGCTTTCAACAACCTGTGCCATATCACTTCTTATGTAAGCCTCAGTTCCTTCCCAGGAAACCTTGTACCAGGTTGCTCCGTCCTCTGCTGTTACGGTATCCAGAAGTGTGAGCTGTGTTCCTGCGTTTACAGTTGCCAGAACCTCTGCCTCGGTAGATGGGCTGACACGAAGATTCGTATCGTCTCCCAGAACCTCGATCAGGCTTGTCTCACCATTCTCATCTGCTGCCGGAACCTCATCCGGGCTCGCAATATCCTCTGCCGGTTCTTCCACCACATCCGGATCCTCTGCCGGCGCTTCGGTAGGTTCAGCATCCGGATTCTCCGCCGGAGCCTCAGAAGGCTCTGCATCAGGAGTTACCTCCGGATTCTCTGCTGCCGGTGTCTCAGCTGCATCCTGCTCAGGCTCGTCCGAAATATCCATTCCGTCCGTAAGCTCCTCTGATGCGATAGGCACCTCGTCCTCATTACCGGAAACAGCTTCCGCCTCGACATCTGCTGTCTCAGGAGAATCCCACATAACGGCAAAAACAGCTGCGTTGCCAGTCTCAACCTGAAGTGTCTGGATCTGTTTGCCCTCGTTGACATTCAGAACCTTCAGATCCTCGTTGGCCTGTAAGGTGTTAACATCAGTATCACCGGTACTGCTGTTATAATGAAGCTTCTCAACGGTTACACTCGTGCTGGCTGCATCGGTAAGCTCCGGTGCTGCCGGTGTCTTGTACTCAAAAGTTACTCTGACTCTGCCGTTCGGCTCGACTCTGTTTCCGTCGCCATCAGCAAAATACACATCATACGCAAAAAAACCTCTCAGGCTGCTGCCCTTGTCTGTAGCTGCTGCTGAAAGCTTCTGAGAAACTGTATCATAAGATACGGATGAATTCTCGTTTACGCTGTCAGCCTTCAATGCTGTATTCTGCGGAAGAGCTCCGTCCTCCAGTGCCTCTGCTGTTACTTTAACAGAATCATTTTCATATGTAAGCGTCGATTGCTGCGCCTGTTCCGTTTCCTCCTGGTCAGCGCTGCTTACATCCGGTGTCGATTCTTCGGCCGCTGGTTCAGATGTAATTTCGCCATCTGTAAATATATCCTCCGTTCCATCTCCGAACGCCTCACTCGCGGAGATCGTATATGCACTCGGCATACAGGATACCATCAACGCCAAAGCCACCATAAATGCCAGGAGTTTTCTGATCTTATTATTCCTTAATTTTTTCATACCTTTCCCGCTTTCCTATGTGTGCATTAACGTGTACTGTATTTCTTATTACTTTACTTCTGTTTATATTCCTTTCTCTTAAAAAAGCTTCATGTTTTTAGCCGGTGAGTAAACAGGTTACACCTTTTCAGTATTTTACCCTTATGTGATTGTAGTGTCAATATACCAGGCATTTTTGGTAAGGATATTGACATTATCAGATGCTATCGAAAATCAGTCTTCAACTCCTCCTTCTTAACTTACTCGTTTACTGGTTCTTTTCGCCTGATTTCTCCGATAAAATCTGACTATTCGTGATATTTATTATACAACACTACCAGTTGTTTTGTAAGGCCCGTTTTTTCAAAAAAAAGTGCCTCTGTCACTATTTTAACATAAATTTTTTCAGCTCATCCCGCTTCTTGACATTCAGCTTGCAAAAGATATCCGTAAGGTAATGCTTGACAGTATTAATGGAAATCCCCAGATGCTCTCCGATCTCCTTATTGGTCCATCCCCCACTTGCCAGCATGGCAATAGAAAACTCCATCGTCGACAGCTCCCCCGTAACCTTTCTCCGGTTTTCCGGATTATGAAGCGCCATCCAGCCCCTGCTGAAAGAAATCACACCCTCCGTGATCCGCTGATACGCCTCCGGATCCCGGTTCCGGATACAGGCCTCGATCAGCCCCCGCAAAAGCCCATGATGCTCAATAAAAGGCCCAGAAACCCATCCATCTTCGCCAGCTCCCAGCTCCGGAGCATCTCCTCCTGTGCCTCCTGCTTATGCTTTCGGTTGATCGCACACACCGCCATCATACAGTGGATATACGTCATACTGATCGGATACGACCTCTCCGCCATAAACAAAGCAGCCTTCCCCATCCCATAAGCACTCCATATCTCCCCGTTAAGATAAGTATGGTGCGCCATCACATACGTGGCAAAAAGCCTCAGCCCCTCAGGAAGCATCCTGCTGTACTCCCCAAAAGCAGGCATCCCATCCGTAGGCAGATGAAGCAAAACCGCCCCCACATACCCCGCCAGAAGACAGGACGCATAAACATCCTTAGGAACCTTCTTCTTCATAGCAATCTTCACACAGGACTGGATCCCCTCCATCCCCCGCTTAGCCGCCGTCACATTCCCCAGCGACAGATTAGAATACCCATACAAAATACACGCCGAAAGCTTCAGCTCAATAACCCTGCTGGACAGATACCCCCTCGTGATCTCACAACACTCCTCCGCCTGCCCCGTAAAATAAAAAAGCTCAGCCCGCGCAATATTCCTCAAATCCACATCCACAAACCCCTCAACAACCTCCCGAGCCCTCCCAGGCTCAAAAGACGAATTCAAAAGCGGCAAAACCACATAATCACACATACACTCCACTCCCCTCCAAAACCCAGGCAGCCCCCAAAAGACCACCCTCAAAACCAAACCAACAAACCTCCGAAGCCCTCACACAAGCCACATCAACACACATCCGAAGCCCATCACACACCCCTCATCAACACACATCCGAAGCTCATCTCTCAAGTCACATCAGCACACATCCGAAGCTCTTCTCTCAAGTCACATCAGCACACATCCGAAGCTCATCACACAACCCTCATCATCACACATCCGAAGCTCTTCTCTCAAGTCCCACAAAACAGTCACCAAAACTCCGGATATCAATCAACCAGTCAATCAGGCCAACCATCTTTTTCCATAATTATAATCCAAAATACTCCAAAAATAAATTTAAATATTACACAAAAACACCACACCCTATCCAAAACAGCCTCTATCCCCAATCCCCTCACGACAAAACCCCAAAAAACTCAC
>OKTM01000490.1_pt1 | contig 18281 bp, 10 predicted proteins | sample 1606401 | NCBI WGS metagenome assembly OKTM01 (sample SAMEA3879583, study PRJEB24766) | human gut metagenome | biome: human-associated habitat; feature: feces | place: USA | collected 1985/1987 | reverse complement strand
CCGAACGGAGCGAAGCGGAGTGAGTTCCGCCGCTACTGCCTGACTCGCTGAGGACACGACCATTCCTGCCCACTCCCTTCCCTCCCATCCCCTCCCTTCCCGCGATAATGGGGCACTCGGATAGGTGTCAATGAGTTAGCTGATGTTTGTGGAAAATGTTGATAACTTTTCCGGTCGAGATGCTTTGATAAGGAGAAGGGATTTTATAATTTTGTAAGTCCAGTCCGGAATGTCCGGAGAGAACTTTTTAGTTTTGATTTTTTCTAAACAAACTATATGTCTGGCTGTCAGGCGTTTGCCTTCAAAATGGTAAACTTTCTGGTAAAAACGGCATTGCAGGCGTTTAGAATGGCATAAATCGACGTGTTATTATGGATGTTTACAAGACAAACGGCTCCTACGAGGAGTATGACAGAGAAAAACTTATCAAAGGTATTCATGAAGCTTACAAGACAGCAGGAGAGGTTTGCCCGGAAGCAGTGGTGATTTCCATTGTCGATAACCTGTATATCTACGACAAGATAGCCAGCAAGGAGATCCGTCGTCAGGTGGAAGAGTCATTGATGTCCATTAACAAGAAGGTGGCGCTCGCGTACATCGAGAAATTCGATGCCGGAATGGACTTGCGCAAGAAACGTGACTTCATCCGTGACTACATCAAGGCCTCGAACGCAGCTACCGGCTCCAAGTTCGATGCCAATGCCAATGTCACCCGCAAGAATATCGTGACCCTCGGTCAGGAACTCTACAAGGAGAACAACATCAAGCAGAACCGCTATATCATGAAGGACAAGATCAAGGCGATGTACAGCAGGCGTCTTGCCGAACAGTATATCGAAGACCTTGAGAGCCATGTCCTCTACAAACACGACGAGAGCGGCACGCCGGGTTATCCGTATTGCGTGGCCATCACGATGTATCCGTTCCTCGAGAGCGGACTGAGGGAACTTGGAGGCGTTTCCGTTGCTCCGACCGACCTCAAGTCATTCTGCGGCGAGTTCATCAACCTCGTTTATTCGATTTCATCGCAGTTCATGGGTGCAGTCGCAACTCCTGAATTCCTGATGTATTTCGACTATTTCATCAGAAAAGACTACGGCGAGAACTATCTCGAGCGTCTGGATGAAGTAGTGGAGAACAATGTGAAGCAGCGCACGCTCGTAAAAGTCATTGACAATTATTTCCAGCAGGTCGTGCACTCGATGAATATGCCTGCCGGCAACCGCGGCTATCAGACCGTTTTCTGGAACATCGGCTATTTCGACCAGCCATACTTCAAGGGCGTGTTCGGCGATTTCCGCTTCCCGGACGGCACTGCGCCCAAATGGGAGACATTGTCCTGGCTCCAGAAACATTTCATGAACTGGTTCAATGAAGAGAGGAACAATTATATCCTCACATTCCCGGTCGAGACAATGGCGCTTCTGACCGACGGCGGTGATGATTATGCAGACAAGGAATATGCTGATTTCACAGCGGAAATGTGGTCTAAAGGTCACAGTTTCTTCTGCTACATCTCCAACAGCCCGGACAGCCTCTCAAGCTGCTGCCGCCTCCGTAACTCATTGAAGGACCTGGACAATACCGATGAGGAGCACAACCACACGACACACCAGTACTCGATGGGTACAGCATCAGTGGCCACAGGTTCAAAATCCGTGATGACCATTAACCTGAACCGTCTTATCCAGATCGCGACAAGGAAGTTCTTCAGAGAGACACAAGGCGTGGAACTGCCTGACGGCCAGCCGATTCCTAAGATATTGAAATACGACAGACACGAACTGTACAGATGCATTGACGAGGAAATCAGCGAAATGACCTCCCGCGTGCACAAATATCAGACAGCCTTCAATGAGATTATCCTCGATTTCCTCAAGGCAGACATGCTCGACGTCTATAAGGCAGGCTTCATCGATATGCGCAAGCAGTATCTGACCATCGGAGTCAATGGATTGACCGACGCAGCCGAGTTCCTCGGCTTGACGATATCCCCTAACGAGGAGTACAAGGAGTTCGTGAATACGATTCTGGAGACCATCAATATCTCCAACCGCAAGGACAAGACCCGCGACACCATGTTCAACACCGAGTTCGTCCCGGGAGAGAACCTTTCCGGAAAGAACTACAAATGGGACAAGAAGGATGGCTTCTTCGTATCGCCTGAGCACAATATGTACAGCTCGTATTTCTACAATCCTGAGGATGACAAGCTTTCGATGATCGACAAGTTCAAGCTCCACGGAGAGGACTATGTGAAGTATCTGGACGGCGGTTCGGCCCTGCACATGAACATAGCAGAGCACCTCAGCAAGGAGCAGTACAGGCAGCTGCTCAATGTCGCTGCCCACTATGGCACGAACTATTTCACATTCAACTGCCGCAACACCGTCTGCAACGACTGCGGCTACATCAGCAAGGATACATTGACAGTCTGCCCTAAGTGCGGCAGCCGGAATCTGGACTACCTTACCCGTGTCATCGGCTACCTGAAGCGCGTTTCGTCATTCAGCGAGATGCGTCAGGAAGAGGCGCGCCACCGTTTCTATGCCGGGGAGGAAGGTCAATGCTGAAGTACGTTCCTCAGATGACGAGCGTCGTGATGGAGGAAATACCCGATAGAGTGACGTTGGCAGTGGACATTTCGAACTGTACGGGACTTTGTGAGGGATGCCATTCTCCATTTCTGCGCGGCGATGTAGGCGAGGAACTTACGCCGGAGGTCGTGGACAGGCTGATAGGCGACAATTTCGGCGTGAACTGCTTCCTGCTGCTCGGTGAGGGCAATGACCGCAAGGCACTGACGGATATCGCATCGTATGTGAAGCGTGCCCATCCGTCTCTCGAGTTGGCCTTGTATTCCGGCAGGGAGACGGTCGAGGATGACATCTTCGACATTTTCGATTACGTGAAGGTAGGGCCTTACCGCCCGTCATGCGGTCCGCTGAACAGCCGTACTACCAACCAGAGGCTGTATAAAGTGAAGCACGGCAGCACCCTCACGGACGGAAAATCCTACACTCCCGAAGACATCACCTCCCGTTTCTGGCACAAAGGCATTGACCCGTCAGCACATTGAGTACATTGACATAAATCCTATCTGAAATCATGGCACTGGAAATCGAAAGAAAGTTCAAGGTGGCAGGGGAGTTCAAGTCCCTTGCGAAGTCGTCGTCTCATATCTGCCAGGGCTATTTGTGCGCTGATGGCGTCAGAACCGTGCGTGTCAGGCTGCGTGACGACAAGGGCTACCTTACGATCAAGGGAAAGAGCGATGCGGCTGGCCTGAGCAGATTCGAGTGGGAAAAGGAAATCAGCGCGGACGATGCGCGTGAACTGCTGAAATTGTGTCATCCCGGAGCCATCGACAAGACAAGGTATCTTGTGGATTATCAGGGCCATACGTTCGAGGTGGATGAGTTCTACGGAGACAATGAGGGCCTGCTCATGGCTGAAGTGGAACTGAAAAGCCAGGACGAACCATTTGAAAGGCCATCCTGGCTTGGGGAAGAGGTCACGGGCGACAGACGCTATTACAATGCGGCATTGACCCGTAACCCTTATAAGAACTGGAAGTGATTACTGCAGTCTGAAAAGCTGGGCCGGCTTGTAATCCTCTGATTCCGGTGCGAACACTCCGAATTTCTGTTTGCCCGTGAAGAATCCTATTCCGCCTGTTCTGCCCGTAGGCTCTCCTGCGATCTTGAATTCGTGTGAAGAAATCAGAACTGTTCCGTCAGTTACGGTGATGCCCCAGAAGAAGTTGGACTGAGTCGTTACAACATTACCGTACCAGAATTTTCCTACATAGTTGACGGACTCTGATACATTGCCCGGAGCTTTCAGATATGGCTTTGAACCAAGACCGCTCATCTTGATGACATATCTTTCTGTAAATGAGTCAGTTCCGTTCTCGAGCGTTACTGAATAATTCATGATTTCGTCCGTCTTCTCAATGCAGCCTTCCGCATCACAGTTTATACTCTTGCATTCGAGATACCCGTCACTATCGCTGTTGATGGCCACATAATAACTGCTTTCGGTATTTTCGGAAACGATCAGATATGTGCCACCTGCCACTATCTGGGACTGCTCAGTCACTTTCACGAATTTCTGCTCCACAGGCGCAAGCGGCTCGGAAAGCTGGACGTTTATCCTGTAAAGACCTCTGTCAGAGGCGGTAAGGTCCATTGCGCCGTCACTGAGCGTATATGTGTTCTTGTCGGTGGTGATTTCCATGCGGACACCTGTGTAGGAGCCCTTTGCCAGGACCAGATATGCATATTTGAAGTCTTTCAGCAGCGGCGTGTCCGGAAATGTGGCTGAAACGGTATTGGATGTGCCCGTAAACTTGTAGCCTTTCTCGTAAGCCGTAGAGACTGAGTATGTTCCAATGCATTTTCCGTCGGTGGTAAGCGTGATCCCGGAAAGTTTCTCCTTCGAGTGTCCTACAGTATCGACGGATACGCGCAAGACAGCTGCAAGAGGAGTGAAATCCACATCGATTTCCGCAGCCTTGTCGTCCGGAACATTTGCCAGAGCGACCATCGGAAGCAGTTTCCCGTCGAATTCAGTTGTGCTGTTCGCGTCAATGACGGTGCTCATCGGAATCTCAATGCTTGAGGAGCCCTCTGTCGCAGAACCGCCCCAGACTGCGAGGAACTTGTCTTTTGAAGTGGCCTGAGCCGAAATGGTTGCCTTGAACTTGTTGTCCTTCACGGTAGCGAGCCCGAATCCCGAGCCGAGACCTGCCGCGTCACTTGTGATGTAGGAAACCTGGTCGCCCTCTTTCCATACAAGATGGGAAACGTCGCCCTCGTAGGCAATGCCCGTTTTTGTCAATGTAGTGGAGACCGTAATCTCACGCGTTTCGATGGAGGCGCCTTTTTCATTGACCTCTTTCTGGCAGGCGCAAAGACTTAGCGCAGCTGCCGCCAAATAATATATCTTTCTCATTTTCAATGTCTTTTGGATTATTTGCCCCAAGGGTCAATGTCTTCGTCGCCCCAGTTGTCCGTCTTTACGTCGCTGTAGCTCTCAGGATCTTTTTCGAACACTTTGGTCGTGGCCTCGTCGAATGCCAGTGAACTGTAATTTGCCCCCGCCCTTATATATATGGTCTTCAACAGCGGGCACTCGGTCGCGAACAGGAAGTTCATCTTCTCATTGCCGCTGAAATCGAGTGTGGAAACGCTGGTCCTTCTGCAGTCCACATAGCGGAGCGCCGTGCATCCGTAGAATGAAACATAGGCCAGGTCGGCATTGTCAGAAATGTGGAGCTCGTCGATGGCCACGCATCCGCGCAGGTCGAGACGCTTCAGCTTGTTGTTCTGGAACTCGCATACGCTCATCTTGTCCAATCCCTTGACTTTCAGCTCGGCCAGCTGGTTCTTGCTGAGGAGAACCTCTTCGAGCGCCTTGCATGAAGTCAGGTCCAGACTTGAAAGCGCATTGTCGGAAGCGTCAAGGGTACCGAGTTTGGAAAGTCCGTTGACCTTCAACTCCTTGATAGCGTTCTCCTTGCAGTCGAGGAAGTACATTTCCGCAGCGCATGGAGTCACGTCCAGAGAAGTGAGGCTGTTGGTGTAGATGGCGAGGCTGCCGAGTGACTTGCATGAGCTGAGGTCCACTGAGGTCAGCTTGTTGTTGTAGAGGTACAGTTTCGTAAGCGCTGAGCATCCTGCCAAGTTGACGGATGTCAGGCTGTTGTTCTCAGCCTTGAGTATCGTAAGTGCCTTGCATGAAGAAACATCCAGGGATGTCAGTTTGTTCTCCTGAAGGTTCAGTTCCGTAAGTTTCGAGTTTGCGGAAAGGTCAATGTCTGTGAGCCCGCCTGTGAAACCGAGGTTCAGTTTTACCAGGTTCACATTGTTCCTGACATCGACGGCGGTAATGCCTGTCTCGTATAGATTGAGCTCTGTCAATGCGCTGCAGCTGCTGACGTCAATGGACTTGAGTCCTGTGTTTCTGTACGCGATGAGCTGGACGAGCTTGTTGCAGCCTGAGACGTTCAGGCCTGTAAGATTTGCTTCCCAGGCTCCGAGATATGTCAGTTCAGGGCAATGGCTGAAGTCCACGGCAGAGTTGAAATTGTTGCTGCGGATGTGGACTGCCTTGAGCTTCGTGCATTTTGAAAGGTCAATGCTCTGGAGCTGGTTCATCGACATGTTGATCTCCTCGAGTTCAGGGCTGTCCTTGAGACTGAGGGTGGTGATGGCATTGTCCTGAAGGCTGACTTTCTTCAGGGCCGCACAGCCAGTCAGATCCACTTCTGCCAATGTGAAGACCATCTTGCTCTGCTCGTTGTAGCCGTAGTTGTCGTTCGCTACAAGCGTTTCCAGGGCGCTGCACCCGCTCAGGTCCAGTCTGCTGTAGAAGTTGTGGTCAGCATTGACGGTCTTGAGGTTCTTCAGTCCGCTCAGGTCCAGGATTCCGTCAATGGAGTTGTACCTGCAGTTCAGGGTGGTCAATCCCGTCATATATTTGATGCCTTCGAGTGAGGTGATCTCCCTCTCCTGGCAGTCGATTTCAGTGATTGCGGCAGCTTCTTCCTTGGAAATCCTGCCGTCCCCGTCAGTGTCGAAATTCTCCACACAATATGATTTGAACTTCTCGTCGGCGAAATAGACGTGCTTGCTTTCCGCTGCATTACGCGAGTACTGGAGAATGGTGAACAGCTGCTTGTCCGCGCCGCAGATGATGCTGAATACGGCTGTCCTGTCCTTGTCCATATCGGTATTCTCCGGAATGGAAAGTTCCACGAAAGTTTCTCCGCCAGCTCCGTGCGTAGGTGTCACGGAATACCAGCGCTTGTCCGCTTCGAGTCCGTTCTCGTCCTGGACCATCCAGATTCCGTCTGCTGTGAAGAAAATGTTTTGGGTGGTGGCTTCAGCCTCGAATGTGAGGTTGAATTCCTGGTCCTGGCTGAAGGTCAGGCTGCTTTTCTTTCCGGATGACTCAGATTTCTTGCATCCGCCCAAGAAAACGACACCGACTGCTGCCAGAAGGCATAGAAGATGATTTTTCATAATCGGCTTCATAAATGATAGTTTTTGGTTTTTATGTCGAAGTGCAAATATATGATTTTTTTCGACTTCTGCACCATATATTTTCACTATATTTGCCAAATTGAATATAACAAAATGAACTATGATTACATTTGGGTACAAAAATAAATTCAGCGGCGTATTGCGTGCATTGGCCGCTATTGCAATAGGTCTGGTTATGGTATGCAGCACCGAAGCCACGACCAATGTGGTGAAGATAATTGCGGCATTCCTGTTCGCGGCCGGACTGGTGTCATTTGCCTACGGCCTTGCCCACAAGAAGGAGGGTGTGCTGAACCTGATGGTGATCAATGCAGGAGTCGATATAGTAATAGGTATTCTCCTGTTCATCTTCCCGGGAGCGATAGCCAATATAATCGTCACATTGATCGGAATAGTCATATTCATTTTTGGACTGATACAGATTTTTGCGCTCGCGGGCACAGCCTCACTGCTGGGCTCAGGCATATTTTCGTTCATACTCTCAGGCGTGGCCCTTGTAGGTGCTGCCATATTGATATTCAATCCGTTCACTGAACGGGTGATGAGCATTCTCGCCGGCATATTCCTGATCTGCTATGGCGTCAATGACCTGATTTCCACCTACCGTGTCAGCAAGGCGCAGAAAGAGTACGAGATCCATTTCAGCTCGACCGAGAGCCAGGACCAGTCCGACATGGACGGATTCGGGGATGTGAAAGATGTGGATTATAAGAAAATCGACGAGCAGTAGGTCTGCAGCCGGATAGAAATCCACGTGAAGAAAGTATATAGGATTATAGGTACAGTCAATGATTCCCCAGGATACTGTAAATAAGATTCTGGACTCGGCGCAGATAGTGGATGTGATAAAGGATTTCGTCTCGCTCAAGAGACGGGGTGCCAATTACATCGCCTGCTGCCCGTTCCACAACGAGAAGACACCGTCTTTCTATGTCTCTCCGTCAAAAGGCATCTACAAATGCTTCGGCTGCGGAAAGTCAGGATCGGCTGTGGGTTTCGTCATGGAACACGAGGGAATGACTTATGTGGAAGCGCTCAAGTATCTGGCGAGGAAATACGGCATTGAGGTAAAGGAAAAAGAGGAGACGCCGGAAGAGATAGCGCAGAGGCAGAGGAGCGAGAGCCTGTATCTGGTGATGGATTTCGCGCAGCAGTTCTTCAAGGACAGTCTGAAGACTCCCGAGGGACGTTCCATCGGATATGAATATTTCAGAAGCAGAGGCCTGGAAGATGCCACGATAGACAAGTTCGGGCTCGGCTGGTCTCCGAAAGACGGTTCTGCACTGTCCCGGACGGCATTGGCCAAAGGCTATAAACCTGAATTCCTTACAGCCGTGGGCGTGAGCATCCGGCGCAATGACGGCTCCCTCATCGACAAGTTCTATGACCGCGTGATGTTTCCGGTGCATTCGGTAAGCGGCAGGGTCATTGCTTTCGGCGGAAGGACATTGATTTCCGATTACAAGAAAGCCAATATCGGAAAATACATAAATTCCCCGGAAACGGAGATTTATGACAAGAGCAGCTCTCTCTACGGCATTTATTTCGCGAAAAGCGAGATATCCAGACAGAACAAATGCTATCTGGTCGAGGGCTATCTGGATGTGCTCTCGATGCACCAGCTCGGAATCTCCAACGTGGTGGCTTCCAGCGGTACCTCATTGACAGTCAATCAGATCCGTCTTATCAAGAAGTTTACCGACAACATAACCATCATGTACGACGGTGATGCGGCCGGGATCCATGCGGCCCTGCGCGGCATCGGACTTATCCTGAAGGAGGGGCTCAATGTCAAGGTCGTGTTGATCCCTGACGGGGATGATCCGGATTCGTATGCGAGAAAGCACACGCTTGACGAGGTCAAGGATTTCATTGACAAGAATGAGCAGGACTTCATCGCATATAAGACTGCATTGCTGAAAAGCCAGGCGGGGAACGATCCGCTGAAGATAGCTGAACTCATAAACGACATTGCCGATACGATAGCATTGATTCCGGACAAGATCAAGCAGGCTGTCTATGTGCAGAATTCGGCGCAAGAGTTCAATATCGACGAGGAGATGATTTTCTCGCGGATTTCCGAGACAATGCACAAAATGATCGAGGAAGAAAGGAAGGAAGCGGAGAGGGAAAGGCGTCGGGCGGAAGCGGCTGCAGGCAGTCAGTCGGGCGCGGACAATCAGAGTGGAGCAGCACCGCAGGGTGACGCAGGAGTTCCTGGCGGAGGCAATGCAGGGGAGGCAGGTGGTGACAGCGGATTTGATGCGGACGATGTCCGGGGGAGCGCAGGCTCTTCTGGTGCTGCAGGCGGTTCAGGAAGGAGAACAGGGCTTGAGGCCCCGATGATGGAACCTTCGGAAAAGGACCTTTTGTGCCTGATACTCAAATACGGTCAGAATTACCTGGAGTTCGAATCGGATTCTGAATACTATGACTCGGAAGAGAAATGCACGGTGGCGGACTTTATCCGTGATGCAATCGAGGACAACCCGTTCCAGAATACGATATACAAGAGGGTTTACGATATGTATTTCGACATGTATGACAGCGAGCTGCCGCAGGATACTATCGTGAAAAGACTGTTGGACGGCCCGGACCGCGTGTCGTCAGGAATAGTAGCGGACCTGATTGAATACAAATATCAGCTTTCCGTGAAGAATTTTGTAAATTCGCTGACTGCAGTGCCGTCATTCCTCGTGATCAATGTGCCGAATGCCATTATGGTATATAACTCAAGCCTGGTGAAGACTCAGGAAGAGGAGATTGCTTCCAAGTTGAGGGAATTGTCGCGGGTGGAACAGACGGAGGAAGTGATGAAAGAGCAGGACGCGCTTCTTGTGAAGATGCAGAAGGTGGCGGAACTCCGCAAGAAAATCGCTGAACGTCTCGGCAGGGTGCTGTAGAGCTTGGGGATAATAGACAAATAATTAAAATTCAATATATTATGGACAACAGATTCAAGAGAACGCTTGTGACTTGCGCGCTTCCGTATGCCAACGGACCAGTGCATATCGGTCATCTTGCCGGAGTGTATGTCCCGGCTGATATCTATGTGAGATATCTGAGAATGCGTGGCGAAGATGTCCTTTATGTGTGCGGAAGTGACGAGCATGGAGTGCCTATCACCATTGCCGCTAAACGTCAGGGATGTTCACCTCAGGACATTGTGGACAAATATCATAAGATAATCAAGGATTCATTCTCCGGACTGGGCATCAACTTCGATATCTATTCCAGGACATCATCCAAGGTCCACGAGAAGAACGCATCGGAGTTCTTCCGCAAACTTTATGATGAAGACAAATTCATCACCAAGGAGTCGGAGCAGTTCTTCGATCCGGAAGCCAAGACCTTCCTTGCAGACCGCTATATTACAGGAACTTGCCCTAAATGCGGCAACCCGAATGCCTATGGCGACCAGTGCGAGAAATGCGGCAGCACCCTCAGCCCTGAAGAGCTGATCGACCCGAAATCCACACTTAGCGGCAGCAAGCCGATAAAGGTGATGACCAAGCACTGGTATCTGCCTCTGGACCAGTATGAGCCGTGGCTCCGCGAGTGGATTCTCGAGCAGCACAAGGAGTGGAAGACCAATGTCTATGGTCAATGCAAGTCCTGGCTGGATGCTCATCTTCAGCCACGTGCCGTGAGCCGTGACCTGGACTGGGGCGTTCCGGTGCCTGTCGATGGAGCGGAAGGTAAGGTGCTCTACGTATGGTTCGACGCGCCTATCGGCTACATCTCCAATACTCAGGAACTGCTTCCGAAGAGTTGGGAGAAATGGTGGAAGTCCCAGGAGACCAAGCTGGTGCACTTTATCGGAAAGGACAATATCGTATTCCATTGCATCGTGTTCCCGTCAATGCTGAAAGCATATGGTGACGGCTACATCCTTCCGGACAATGTCCCTGCCAATGAGTTCCTCAATCTCGAGGGCGACAAGATCTCGACATCCAAGAACTGGGCTGTATGGGCTCACGAATATCTGGAGGAATTCCCTGGAAAACAGGATGTCATGAGATATGTGCTTACTGCCAATGCTCCTGAGACCAAGGACAATGATTTCAGTTGGAAGGAGTTCCAGCAGCGCAACAACAGCGAGCTCGTGGCCATTTTCGGAAACTTCGTGAACAGGGCAGTTGTCCTGACCCACAAGTATTTCGATGGCAAGGTTCCTGCTGCGGGAGAGCTGCTTGACATTGACAAGGAAACATTGGCACAGGTGCCGGTGCTCAAGGAATCATTGGCGAAGAACATTGAGACTTATCATTTCCGCGAAGCGCTGAAGGATGCGATGTCCATCGCCCGTCTCGGAAACAAGTATATCTCCGATACTGAGCCATGGAAGGTGGCGAAGACGGATATGGCGCGTACTGCGACGATTCTGAATGTCAGCCTCCAGATCTGTGCTGACCTCGCCATCGCATTCGAGCCGTTCACGCCGTTTGCTGCCGAGAAGCTTCGCAAGATGCTGGATGTCAGCTTCTGTGCCGGTGTTGACCACAGGCATGGCGAGCAGGAGACCGTCAATACATACAAGGAAGGTGAAGGTGCTGCTCTTCATACCGTTTCGGCTCCGGAAGGTGCTGATGTAAAAGAAGTTGCGGCTGCATGTCCTTGCCATGGTGTGTGTCTCGGATGGGATGTCCTGGGTAATGACAATCTGCTTCCTGAAGGTCATCAGCTCGGTGCTGCAGAATTGCTTTTCGCCAAGATCGAAGATGATGCCATCAAGGTTCAGACTGACCGTCTCGATACGATCCGTGCTGCACGTGAGGCTGCCGAAAAAGCTGCTGCAGCAAATCAGGTGGCTCCGCAGAAGGATGAAGTGGAGTTCGATGATTTCGGAAAGATGGATATCCGTACTGCCACTGTCTTGGAGGCTGTCAAGGTCCCTAAATCTGACAAGTTGCTGAAGCTCACTATAGATACGGGCATTGACAAGAGAGTCATCGTGTCGGGCATTGCCAAGTTCTACACTCCGGAGGAGATGGTAGGCAAACAGATCTGCATCCTCGCTAACCTGAAGCCGCGTACGATTTTCGGCATCGAGTCCAAGGGTATGATTCTGATGGCCCGCCAGGGTGACGGCAAGATGCGTTTCATCACGCCTGCCGAGACCTTGCACAACGGTGCCGAAATCGGTTAGGCGCATCGCGTTAGTGATTGAATATCAGTATTTTAGCCACTTTCAGAGTTGTGAAAACACTAACTCTGAAAGTGGCTAAATGTTTAACTATCAATGGTTTATGTGGTGCGCCTGTAATGCCACATCTACCTGGATATACACCTGAATATACACCTGAATATACACCTGGACATCTATCTGGACATCTACCTGGGCATCCACCTGAATATCTACCTGAACATCCACCTGAACATCCACCTAAACGTCTACCAGGACATCCACCTGAACGTCTACCTCACCTCATCTTACCTCCGCCTCGCCTCGCCGCTAACCGCTTCTCGACCTCCGCTTCACTACCTCGCTCCTCAGTCCGTCAACGCAATCAGAGTCCATTCGCTGGTTTTGCCCTCCTCATCTACCGTGAACTTGCGCTCGTAGAAGCAGTCGAGAGTTACAGGGAATGCGCTGATTTCCTGGACATTGCCGTTGAAATCCGTGGTGGAGACGACCCTCGAGCCTTTCAGACCGAGCTTCATGTCAGTAATGACCAGTTTCGACCTGCTGTCCACGGCACTGCCTGCTGCCTTCTTTACCTTGATGCTGACCTTGCGGGTTTCAGGGAATATGGTGGATTCACCTATCTGGTTCTCGCATTTAACGTATCTTTCCACAGGCTGCTCAGACGTGATGGTCCATTCATATTCACGGAAATTGGACAGCGTCACCTTATATGGAGACGACAAGTCTATAATCCCGCCATCAGTGAATCCGGCATCCGGGCACTTGGCCCCGTCAGAAATCTTTACGGTCTTGATAATCAGCTTGTCAGCCCTGACCTCCTCGCCCAGAACCACATTGACAGACAGATTGGATGCGTCTATTCTGGAGGAAACCTGCCCCTCGATCTCAAACGAGGTGATCTCCGCCGGAATCTTCGGCAGCTGCATGTCATTCTTGATGCTGCAGGAAACAGCTCCCGCAGCAAGAAGAACCAATGCTATGTGATGCAGTCGTTTCATTACAGTTCGGTTTACAATTCAGCCGGGTCGTAAACAAATGAGAACTCGTCCAGATACAGCACCGTGCCCTTGCCTCCGGTGAAGAAATCGCCGTATTTGCTGGCTGCAGCCACGATGACTATCATATTCGGCTTTCTGGTCAGGTCCCTGTACTCGAGCTTGATTTCAAAAGGCTCATAACCATTGACAAGACCCTCCTTGGTGCTGGTCACCGTTCCGCTCTCAAGCTTTCCGTAAGCGATAACATCACTTCCGTTGATGTCCACAAACTGCTTCTTCTGAGTGTCAATATGGTACATCGTCGTTCTGTCAGTCAGGAAAATCTGAATCTGGCAGGTGTCAGGACGGCCTTTGAGTTCAGTGTAAGGAGACTTGGCATGAGTGATGGCAACCGGTCGGTAATCCATGTAACCCTTCAGTGCAAGAGGACGTGAATAGAACGGCGTTCCCCAGTCCAGAGTTGCTCCAGGATTGGACAGGCTGGCAATCGCCTTGCCGAACTTGCCCGTGAAGATGTTGCCGGCAGCGAAAATGTCCATAGTGGCCGCGAGACTCTCCAGTTTGGCTGCCTTCTTGCCCTCTCCCGGCACAGCCACGTGGCTGCTTTCAGGATTGGTAGGAACAGTCCCCAATGAAGCGGAACCAGGGTTCGCGGTGTCCCAGATAAGCGGTTCACCCTGAATGTCCGGCATAGGAGCCTTGCCGTTCATATACCATGAGTCGAAACTCATATTGCTCAGGACAGCAGCCGCCTCTGTGGTGAATGCTATCTGCTTCTTGCCCGCTTCCTTGTCTGTCTTGGCGCGGACGACATAGTTCTTGCCCGGCGTAAGACCAGTGAGCCTTGCCGTAAACGACTTGTTCTCGGCGTCAGTCTTTATCTCGCCTGTGAAATCAGTCCACTCCTCGGTCCCCACCATCTTGTACTGAAGCTTCAGCCCGGCAGGTACGGAAGTCGATTTCAGCGAACCTTTCACATCGGCGAACAGCGCCCATGCATTCACGCTCTTGGCCTCAGCCTCAGAACTCGTGAAATCCAGCAGGAGGTCGAAACTGCGCTCCGTCATCTCGTCGTCGAGAACGATCCGCAGTCCGGCCGCTCCGGTATTCGGGTCCACCGTCGCCACCTTGAAGTTCAATGCATATTTCTGCTTTCCTTTCACGTCGGCGTAAGTCTCTGACCTTGTGAAGGTTCTGTTTGCGTTGTTTGTCAATGAAAGTGTCCAGGTCAATGTCCCTGAAGGCTTGAAATAACCTGTCTTTCCGAGAGTGCCCTCAGCCTTGTTCCAGACCAGAGACCCTGTGCCGTTGCTTACGGACAGGGACCAACTCTTGAAATTGGCGTCGAAATCAGCCTCTGCAAAAGTAGGCTCCACCAGCACGTCGGACAGCGTGCAGGTAACATCTGCATTGACCACCTGGTCCGGAAGCACCGTCACATCGGCCTCGCCATAGTAGCGTGGTGAATCGAATACGGCTTCCACGGTTTCGCGGTTCTGTGCAGTTACCTTGTATTTCGCGCAGTTCAGCTGGAGCGGCTCGGTGAGCAGCGTCCTGTGGTCGCTGATGGTGTTCAGCAGTTCACTTCCCTTATAGATATTCAGCGTGAACGGGTCATCCGCGCTTACGTCACCCTTGGTCTTTATGACATTGACGGACATGTCCTGCTCAATCCCGGCCGTGAGGTATCCGTGCTTCCCGGAATCCACAGCTTCCCTGTTGCAACCTATCAAGGCACTGGCTGCAACCGCTGAAAGAATGTATTTCTTATATTTTACAATCATGATAATTTTCTTTTCAAAAGTCTGACAATCAAGTTTTTCCTACTTCTTGTAGTAGAACGTGGCCGCTTTTGAAAGAGTCCTCCCGGCCTCATCTTTCAGTTTGAGGGTGAAGACGTGATTCGTATTGTCATAAGTGTCAGGACTTGCGCTTGTGATGCTGTATAGCATTGGCAGAAGTCCGGAAAGCTTGAACTCCACATTGTCCTTTCCCTTCAGCTGGTCGCCGGTAGGGAGGAGTGCGCTGAGGTTTTCGATCGCAGTAGCGTCGTCGATGAGGTCGAGATCCACGCTGCCGTCAGAAAGCACATTCTGCGGGCTGACCATGTCAGGCAGAAGCGAGTTCAGTGCAGGTGAATTCACATTGACAATGAAGCTGTTGATTTTTCCAGGAGCCTTGATATTGATGGTGACGTCCATGGTCTCGGCGAGCGGCTGGGCAGCGAAATCAGGATTGCTTGCCCATACGAGCTGAGGCGCATTTTCGTCCGGTTCCGGTTTCTCAGGATCAGGGTTCTCCGGTTTCGGCTTTTCAGGATCCGGAATAGGGATTTCCTCGAATCCACCCACGGTGACATTTTCGTTCCTGACATTGACGCTGCCGTCCACGGTGAGCGTAATCTGCTGAACCTCACCTGTTACACGAGCATCGAGGTTCAGGATGATGTGGTCCTTAGGATGCACATTCTTGATGGTCTGGGTCAATGCAGCTGTAGAGCCGTCGAGAGACCTCTCGCCGTCTATCTGTACATAGAGTTCGGTAGCGGTGAAGTATCCCTGCCTGTCCAGGTTGTTTCCGCTTTCATTCTTGCTCCAGGTAAGGAAGTCATTGTCATTGGCGGAAACCTTGATGTTGAAGGTGCTGAGTTCGGTGATGAACGTGTCGGTGCATTTTACCGAAACCATGGCGTTCTTCAATGAGCACTTGACATTGACAGGAGACGTGGCGCCTGCTACTACTGAAAAGTTCTGGACACCCTCGAAGAGAGGCTGGTCCCATGCTGCTGTCTTTCCTTCCGGCGAGCCTGCCGTGATCTGGTACGAACCTGTAGGAAGTTCGATGGCCTTGTCCAGAATGTCGCTGTAGGAGTAAGTCTGAGTGCCGCCTCCTTCGAGGTTGCTCTCGATCTTGACTACGAAGGAATTTACATCTGCCAGCTCAGCAGGAGTCGCTTTGGTAGCTGCGGTAGATATGTCGATGTCATTCATCTGTCCGTCGGCAACTACTGATTTGAGGACGAAGAAGCCTTTCTCGGAATTGCTGTCCACATTTGTCTCCTTGCATCCTGTCAGGACTGCGGCGACTGCCATTATGGAGAAGATTGTACGTTTCATATGTATTTTTCTTTTTATCTGGGTTGGTTATTCATAAATCAGTTCAATATCATCCACATACAGTGAACTTCCGAAGTGTCCGGCCTGTGAAGAATTGCCTGCCACCTCGAGTGTGCTGTTGGCGTTGATGCCAGGACTGCCCGAAGAAGACGACTTGAAGCTAATGTAGATGCCCGCTGCCTTCCTGGTGATGTCGTTCCAGTCCAGTGTAGTGCTGTATTCTGTCCATTCTGCGGCTGCCGGGCCCTCGGTGTCCTCCTTCACGGCTATGACATTGCCCTCCGCATCCTTGAACTCCACCTTGACATAGAATTTCTCGCTGCCTTTCGGGGAGAATTTGTATTTGAAAGTGAATTTGTCAGGCCTGCTCGTGAAAGCATGTCCGTCAGACGAGTGGTTTCCGGAATCGTCAGCCTTGCCGATGAACAGCTCGCCCGGGTATGACGTGCCGGAAGCGACAGCGTCAGTGTTGAATCTGCCGACATTGACAGTATATATGTGCGCGGATTTTGTGCCGCTTGTGCAGTCTGGAGAGTAAGCCACTGTCGGGAAGGACTTTACGCTAGTCTTTGTCGTGGCCATAATGCTCGTAGGCATACTCTTCTTGCTTGTTACGGCCCACCAGCTGCTGCCCGCATCTGCGTAAGGCAGATACCAGTCGAGAGTCCTGTCGCTGGCCAACGCCACTGAGATCTTTATCGTCTCTGTAGTCCAGTCCTCGAAACCATTGTTGCCCACCTGAGCGTCCGCCTCGGTTCTGACCTTGACGATATCGGTGCTGTTGTACGGATTCTTGTTGTAAATCGCCCTCACCTCGTATTCTGAGTCCGGAGCAAGGCCGGAAATCTTCCCGTAGGAAATGGCGTTCCCGGAAACGGTGCCCTCTGCATTGGTCCAGCTTCCTCCGTCCAGCCTGTACTGGAGCGTATATTTCTCAGGCTTGCCGGTCTGGACATCGAGAGATACGCCTCTGAAACTTCTCGCGAAGGCATTGGCCCCTGAGATGTTCAGTGTAGCCGAATTCTTGTTCATGAGGAAGGAGAACTCGTCGGAAACGGCCTGCGCCCCGTTTTTGTCCTCCACGGTGAGCTTGAACTTGCCCTCGAAAGGCACGGCCTCATACTGGACCTTGTCAGTCATTCCGCTGAAGTCAATGAAGGAGAATCTCGTCTCAGGCGTCATCTTGAGTATCTGGATGCCGAGCGCCGAGAACTTCGCCATGGTAGCCGCATCGAGTGCCGTAAGGTCCAGACGTTCAGCGAAGCCCTTGGCTTTCAGGTACTCGGAGGTGATGTCGAGCCACGCGTGGGCAAAACCCGCAGGCGTATTGATGTCCACGAGAGTGCCGCTCAGGTCGTCGCCCTCGAAGAATGTCACCTGTCCAGCCTTCAGCCTGTCGCCCAGTCTGATGACCGGAGCCTCGGTCGCGAAGTCCGTAGGATCCATGTCAATGTTCTTTTCAATGACTTCAGTGCTCTTGTCAATGATGATGTTCACTGAAATCTTGCCGATGAAAGGCTTGGTGTCCAAGTTTACGGTGATGAAGTCATTCGGCTCAGCCAGAATCTCGGTATGGAAGTACTTCATCTTCGCGTTCGCCTCAGCAGCAAAAAGTTTGAGGGTCAATGTCCCGGCAGGAATGAAGCCGGCTCTGGTCTCGTTCCCGGTGAATCCGAGAGTGTCTGTCACATTGGCCTTGTCCGTCGAAACTGACGCGCAATACCTTGAATAATAGGTCTTCAGGGACTCGCCGTAGTTTACCGCGAACTTTACGTTGGCAAGTTTGGCAGTCCCGGAAATGTTCACTCTCCTCTGTCCCTTGTCGATGGTGAAAGGAACTTTTGCCTGATAGAATGCCGCATTGAATCCGGCTTTCAGCGAGTCGCCGTGGAAAGCGGAAAGTGAGTAGTCGCCTGCGTTAAGTCTGATTTTCTTTGAAGTCGAGTTAGCGTAAGTGTCTCTGTAGAGT
>OKTM01000485.1_pt1 | contig 18418 bp, 19 predicted proteins | sample 1606401 | NCBI WGS metagenome assembly OKTM01 (sample SAMEA3879583, study PRJEB24766) | human gut metagenome | biome: human-associated habitat; feature: feces | place: USA | collected 1985/1987 | reverse complement strand
TAAGATCCTTTTTACCTGTTTAAATACTCTTGTTCTTAAAACATCTTTTGTTTGTGATCCTTCATCCATGCAGCGGAAAATATCACTTAACTGCATTAAGATGGATTCTTCGTCCATGTCACCATAGATCAATAATTTTGATACGATATTATACATCTCTTGTCTTCCCCCAAACTTTCTCTTAAAATCATTCTTTTGTAACTGTTAGCAATCGTTACGTTTATTTTGGTCTTAGGTACGATTTTATACCTTTTGATTTGTATTTTTCAATAGTTTTGAAATATTTTCATGTAAAAGTTTATGTTTTTAGAAATCTTTCGTACATCGTTTTACAATATCACATGGCACCTTAAGATTCTGGCCGATTTCTTATTCTGTTTTTCCAATCAGCCAGTCAAGTGCATTAATTCTTCTAATTCCTTCATAATCCGCTTCTGGATCTTCATCCAATGTTAGCAAAATCTTTTGATAATGATCATGAATCTTTTGAAGTGGCAACAATTCTCTCTTTAATGTTTTTTCGTCTCGAACTGTTGCAGCTACCTGATAATAGATGATCCTTTTTTGATCCATACAAACAAAATCGACTTCCAAATCATCAAGCTTTCCTACATATACTTCATATCCTCTTCGGATCAACTCTAAATATATGACATTTTCCAATATATGTCCAACATCTGTTGATCTGCTTCCTAATAACATATATCTTAATCCAATATCAGCAACATAATATTTTTCTAATGTTTTCAGATATTGTTTTCCCTTGATATTATATCTTTTCGCCTGATATATAACATAGCTTTCCATAAAATGCAAGGACTTTATAAAAATTTCTGTTTCTTTACAGTCTGTACCAGTTCTGCATTGTTCCTGGTTCTGGCAAAGGTATTCAGGATCTGTTCTACTGCCTCATCCGCTTTCATTCCGTTGAGAGCTTTTCGCATAATATAAACCGCTTCCTGTTCATCCTTGCTGAGAAGCAGATCCTCTCTTCTGGTTCCGGATTTCTGGATATCAATGGCCGGGAATACCCGTTTCTCCTGTAATTTACGATCCAGGACAAGCTCCATATTACCGGTTCCCTTGAACTCCTCATAAATAACATCGTCCATCTTGCTTCCGGTATCCACAAGTGCAGTTGCCAGAATCGTCAGGCTTCCGCCCTCGCGCATATTACGGGCTGCTCCAAAAAATCTCTTGGGCATATGGAGAGCCGCCGGGTCAAGACCACCGGATAAGGTTCTTCCGCTTGGCGGGATGATCAGATTATAGGCTCTGGCAAGTCGTGTGATCGAATCCAGAAGAATGATCACATCCTGTTTATGCTCTACAAGACGGCGCGCACGCTCCACAACCATCTCGGAAACTCTCTTATGATGTTCCGGAAGTTCATCAAATGTAGAATAGATCACTTCCACATTCGGTCCCTGGATCGCCTCTCTGATATCGGTAACCTCCTCAGGACGCTCATCGATCAGAAGAATGATCAGATGCATATCTCTGTTATTCCTGAGGATAGACTTGGCAACATCTTTCAGAAGGGTTGTCTTACCTGCCTTTGGCGGAGATACGATCATTCCTCGCTGGCCCTTTCCGATAGGACTGATCAGATCCACGATACGCATAGCCGTTGTACCGCCTGCACGCTCCATGACAAGTCTCTCATTCGGAAAGATCGGTGTCATATCTTCAAAATTATACCGTCTCTGTCCCTCACTCGGATGGAAACCGTTAATGGAAGATACGTAGAGAAGGGCACTGAACTTCTCTCCCTGGGTCTTGATACGGATATTTCCCTGGATGATATCACCTGTCTTTAAATTAAAGCGGCGGATCTGGGAAGGAGAAACATAAATGTCGTTCTCACCCGGCATATAATTCTCACATCGGATAAAGCCATATCCATCCGGAAGGACCTCCAGGATCCCGTTAGCCTTTTCACCACTGTCCAGCTGGGTGGATTCTGACGGGACATTCCCGTTCTCCCTTGTAACTTCCCGGTTATATTCACGGTTGTACTCTCTGCGGATATTTGTGCTTCTGTGTTCCTGCTCATTCTTATCACTACGATATTCCTTCCGCTGCTCCTGAAGTCCTTCCCCTGCCGGACGGGTACGATATTCTGTTTTTTCCGAATCATAGCTTTTTTCTTTTACAGTATTTTCTGCCGGTGTACTTTTGTGTACTTCTTCGGGATTTCCTCTGTCGGACTCTTTGGCGTCCTCCTCCAGCATCCGCTCGATCAGTGCCGGTTTTCTCAGAGTAGAAATTCCCTTCATCCCTCTCGCCTTTGCCAGATCCTTCAGCACCGCCAGAGATAATGATTCATACTTTTCTCTCATATTAAATCCTCTATTCTTAAATCTGATAAATTATATATTTGTTGTTTATGGAATCAGATACAACCTGACATGGCTGCACTTTTTTTGAATGAAAGCATGTTTTCAGCTTATGTTTCATTATACACACCTTATAGAGTCTATTGCAAGAAATATTTATCGACATTTTTTTTATACTTTTCTCACAAAAAAGAAAAAAATCTGCCCGGGAGATCTCTTCCCGGACAGATCCAACGTTCCTGTATGCTTCTTTTTTAGCTCCAGAACGGTCCGTATATATCCATGACCCTCTGGATACGTTCATCAGTAATTTTATTCAGAGCCGCCACGATCGCTGCATACGTTTTTGGTCTCTGTCTCTTAAGTGTTGACGGACTTGTTACATACTCAAGCACTGATTCTGCAAAATATTCTGAACTGTTCTGCGTTGCATAGCTTCTGTTAATACCTGTAAATTTGGATTTTTCGCTGTTATAAACTGCGGCAAAATCACTTGTTCTGTCTACGTTTCCCGCAACAAAAGCAAGGAAATGTCCCAGCTCATGGTAGATTGTCTCATTCTCAAAACGAAGGATGATGCTTCTTGAATGTGCGTTAAAGCAGCCTCCGTAGTTAACAGTCGGATCAACCGTTACCGTAAATCCCATTCTTGTATACGCATTCAGTACTCTGCTGTCCATCTTCGGTGCAATGGAAGCAATATTGCTTACTGAATATTTGCTGTCCATGCTGATGCTTTCTACTTTTTTTGTGGAAGCTGCATTCGCTTTGCCGGCAGTAGCTGAAGCCGCCATGACTGTTGTGGTCGTCTGAATGGTTGTAGTTACTTTCCGTGTCTGAACGGCTGTTTTTGATTTCTTTGTGTATTTCTGTGTTGTTGCAGTCTTAACTGTCTTTAATGTTTTTACGGTTGTATTTCTGTTTGTTTTCTTTGTGGTCGTACTCTTCTTATTGGTAGTCGGAAGCTTCTTGGTATAAGTCTTTGTCGCCGCTTTTTTCAGCTTAACTTTTTTTCTGGTTGTCTTGGTATTTGAAGTCGTTTTAGTAGTCACCTTCGGTTTTGAAGCAAGTGGAGTGTCGTCCTCTGTGATGGTAGTCTCCACTACCGGATCTGTAAAATCCGGAAATTCCGGAACCTGTGACGACTGCCAGACATTAAAGCCACCTGCCAGTACAATAACAGCTGCAAGGCATCCTGCTAAAGCTTTTTTCCTGCCTGTAAAAATTTTACGGATATCTGTTCTTTTCATATCATTCACACCTTTCTGAAAGCCGACGTTTCAGTTTCCAACCTAAACCGGATTTTAGGCATCAAAAAAGCCGCTTATTCTAACGAAATAAACGGCCGCATTAACACACAGATTCTTGTTCATAGATGTTATCTGAATACGTCATTAAATCGGAATTTAATGCGGCAACCGGCTGTCATAGTCATCCTTCGGACCTTAGACCCATGGCTTTGCGTCCCTGTCTTTCAACAGGTTTGCCTTTATGTATAGAGTATATGTTTTTTTCCCTGAAATGTCAACATTTTCCACTGCATTTTGAGCCCTACTCCTGTCTTTTTTTCACGGAATCTGCTATACTGTTCAAAAAGAAAGCATGATATAACAGGAGAACGGAAACAATGTCAAAATTTTTACCAGTCCGTCTCTTTTTTGTATGGCTGCTTTTCGGAATCCTGCTGGCAGGCTGTGGAAATTCTCCTTCCTCCGATGAAGAACCTCCGGTATATTCTCCGGCCAGAGTCCTCACCCCGGAGGCCCCCGGCAAAAAAACACTGGGCAGTTCCCCTCTGATCCTGGATATTTCCAATCAGGATCAGGGATATCTGACTGCAGAATCCGATTCCGATGATTCCCGCATGAACATTCAGCTTACTGCTCCCTCCGGTGTGGTCTATTCCTATTTTCTGGAACCTGATGAACAGACGGTACTTCCTTTTTCCGAAGGCTCCGGTGAGTATCTCATCACCTGCTATCAGCAGGTTGATGGAAACCAGTATGCCGCCCTTTACACGGAAACGCTCACAATAAAGCTTCAGAATGAATTTCTTCCGTTTCTGTATCCAAACCAGTACGTGGACTTTTCTTCCAAAAGTAAAACCTGCAAACTGGCAGCCTCTCTTGTCAAAGAAGACATGACCGATATCGACATCCTGAAAACCTTCTATACATATGTTACCAGTCATATTTCCTACGATTATGACAAAGCTGATTCTGTCGAAGCCGGTTATCTTCCTGATGTAGATGATACTTTAAGCACCGGCACGGGGATCTGTTTTGATTACGCTGCACTGACTACTGCAATGCTCCGCAGCCAGGACATTCCCTGCAAGCTTCAGATCGGCTATTCCGGTGATGTAAAGCATGCATGGATCGATGTTTATATCCGTGGCAGAGGCTGGGTGACAAAGGCAGTATCTTTTGACGGCGACACCTGGAAGCTGATGGATCCCACCTTTGACGCCAACAGTGATGGTGATGAAGCGATCCAGGAATATATCGGTGATGAAAGCAATTATACGGTACAGTTCACGCGCTGACCCACTAAAGGAGACCTTATTATGAAAAACAAACTGACAGCCCGGGAATTATCCAGTTTCTGCGGGCAGATGGGAATGCTTCTGCATTCCGGCATATCCACAGCGGAAGGACTTCACATCCTCTGTGACGAAAGCAAGACCGATGCAGACCGGCAGATCCTCACACCCCTGATCCGTTCCGTGGAAGAAAACGGTTCTCTTTCCCGGGCTCTTGACGAATCCGGGATCTTTCCCACATCCATGACCGCCTATGTCCGGACCGGTGAGGAAACCGGCTGCCTGGATGAGATCATGGAAAGTCTCAGTTCCCACTATGAACAGGAGGAAGAAATCTCAGGACAGATACGGTCTGCAGTCACTTACCCGCTGCTCATGCTTGGCATGATGGCTGTTGTGATCCTGGTCCTTCTGATAAAAGTCCTGCCGGTATTTCAACAGGTATTTAACCAGATGGGAATGGAAATGAACGGGGTTTCCCGGGGACTTCTGAATGCAGGCAACGTGATCAGCCGGTATTCCTCTGTTTTTCTGATCCTCGCCGCAGCCCTCATTGGCTGCATCCTGTTTTTCAGTCTTACGGAAAAAGGTCACAGCCTGCTGCGAAAAATGGCCATCCATCTCCCGTTTTTCCGTGAGATCCCGGTTGCCATGGATTACAGTCGTCTGGCCCAGGGCCTTTCCCTGGGGCTTCGGAGCGGACTTTCCCCGGAAACCAGCCTGGAGCTTACAAAGGATCTGATCTCACAGCCGGTGATACTCGAAAGACTCCGGAAGGCTTCCTCTATCCTGGATAGCGGAGAAACTTTTTCCAGGGCTCTTACAGAATCCGGTCTGTTCGGCGGCATGGAAGGCCGTCTCATCACGATATCCTTCTATTCCGGTTCCAGTGACGAAACCTTCCGCAGGCTTTCCCGGCAGTACACCGAAAGATCCATAGATCTGATCTCACAGGCAGTCTCCATTGTGGAGCCTACCATCGTGATCCTGCTGTCTCTTCTTGTGGGGCTGGTCCTTTTATCCGTCATGATGCCGCTTCTGGGGATCCTCTCAGATTTTGCAATGTAAGGTGGTGACCGCATGGAACTTTTTGAAAGCCGCAGAACAAAATTTCTCAGAGCATTTTTTCTTCTCTTTCCGGCGCTGCTTCTGGTTTTATCCTGCACCTTGTTTGTGGCAGGTGTCAGCAGCACCTCCGACCAGGCCGTACACAAAGAACAGGATGCTCTGGAACAGGCACTGAAAAACGGTGCCATCCGCACCTATGCCCTCACAGGCACATATCCCGAAAGCCTGTCCCAGCTTCTCTTGGATTATCATATCACTTATGACAAAACCAAATTCGTAGTAGAGTATGTTCCTAACGGTTCCAATCTCCTGCCGTCTATCAGCGTGATCGCTCTGTCCGGCAGTGCGAAAGGAGGGAATGCCTCATGAATCACCGGAAGAACACCGGACATTCCGTTTCTTCTCTTTTTTCGCTTCTTCTTTTCGGTGTTTTTGTTCTGTTCCTTATACTGATGCTGCTGTTTTCCGCCCGGATTTACCAGCAGACTGTGAAACAGACTGACTCCGATTCCGAGCTTGGGACCGCAGCAACTTATCTGACTACCAAATTCCGGCAGCACGACCGCGGCGATGAGATCTTTTCCGATTCCCTGGATGATATTCCTGCCCTTTGTTTCCGGGACGATATCAAAGGAAAAGAATATATCACGTATATTTACCTGAAGAATGACAGTCTGATGGAGCTTTTCACTGCAAAAGGCTCTCAGGCCAGTTCCGATGCAGGAACCGTCATCTCACAGCTTTCCGATTTCCGGTTTTCGGAAATGGAAAATGGTTTTTACCACTTTTCTCTGGAAAGTACCACGGGAGTCTGCTCGGAATTCCTGCTTCATCGCACTGGCAAAAAGGAGGCATCATGAAAGAATCAAGACATAATTCCGGTACCAGCCTTTTTCTGATGGAAATGATCCTTGCCCTTTTGTTTCTGTCACTTTCCTCAGCTGCCTGCATCCAGATCTTCGCGGCAGCACGGAAAAACCGGCTCCAGGCAGAACAGTGGAACCAGATCCAGGCTCTCACAACCTCCGTGGGCGAGATACTGGAAGGCACTGACGGAACCGATGAACAGTTCCTCTCCCTGCTTCCGGGGGGCATCAAAAAGAACACCAACCTGATCTGGTATTATGACCGTAACTGGCAGAGCTGCTCTTCTGGAGAAGCCGCCTGTGAAATGATCCTGGAAACAGATATTTCTTCTTCAGAAAAATCCGGTGAGCTTTCTTTCCGGCAGCTTTCCAACGGCAGTGAGCTTTACCGGATCACCCTGCGTTTTCCTGTTGATGACTACAGAAGGGAGGCTGTACATTGAAACAGAAGCATACGTTTTTTGTAACTGTCGGCATTCCTTCCCTGTTTCTTATCTTCTCTGTGCTGTGTCTCTGTGTACTTGCTCTGCTTACTCTTGGAAGCTCCAGATCCAGTCTTAACACGGCCAGACATTCTATGGAACAGACCGAAAATTATTACGCTGGCTGCGCAAGCGCCACGGAAACCGTTTCAGAAATCCGTGATGATCTTGAGCAATACAGGGAAAAAGCTTCCGATGAGACCAGATATTTTTCCATGATACAAAAGCTTGCGGACACAAGGAACGATCTCAGCTGGGATTCCCACAGCCACACCCTTTCCTTCTCCGTTGGAATTTCCGAGACACAACAGCTTTCTGTAGTACTTGAGCTTTTTTACCCGCAGAAAAAAAGCTCTTCCACTTATCAGATCCTACAATGGAACACAGAGCTTACCGGATCCTGGCAACCAGACAACCACCAGAATGTATTTAAAGGAGAATAAACCTATGGATACCCCTATTCCTGAATTTTTGGCAGAAGCTGCCAACCGGCGTGTCTCTGATATCTTTATCATCGCAGGCCGCCCCCTGGCAGAAAAGATCGACGGTCATCTTTTGGACCGTGGTGACAGGCTGATGCCTGATCAGACAGAAAATTTACTCCGCACCATTTACGGCCTTGCGGAAAACCGCGATATATCCCGTCTTATGGAAACCGGTGATGATGACTTTTCTTTTTCCATTCCCGGTGTTTCCAGATTTCGTGTCAATGCCTACAAGCAGCGTGGTTCCCTGGCTGCCGTGATCCGCGTGATCGCCTTCCGGCTGCCGGATCCTGCAGAGCTTTCCATTCCCGAGGATGTGATGAACATCTCCGAATATACCCGTGGCATGGTCCTTGTTACCGGTTCTGCCGGAAGCGGTAAATCCACCACCATGGCCTGTCTGATCGACCGGATCAACCATACCCGGGAAGGCCACATCATCACTCTGGAGGATCCTCTGGAATATCTCCACCGCCATGATCGCTGTATCGTCAGCCAGCGCGAGATCTGTACCGACACCGAAAGCTATCTGACTTCTCTTCGTGCCACACTACGCCAGAGCCCGGATGTGATCCTTCTTGGAGAGATGCGTGATCATGAAACCATCCAGACTGCCATGACCGCTGCGGAAACCGGTCATCTTGTCCTTTCCAGCCTGCATACTCTGGGAGCAGCCAACACCATCGAACGCATCATGGACGTGTTTGAACCATCCCAGCAGCATCAGATTGCCCTCCAGCTTTCCATGGTCCTTCAGGCTGTGATCTCCCAGCAGCTGATCCCGGATGTGGACGGACGCAACATTCCTGTTTTTGAGATCATGCGCCTGACTCCTGCCATCCGCAATATGATCCGCGACAATAAAGTACACCAGATCGAAGGCGTGATCTCCACATCCGGTCAGGAGCAGATGCGTTCTATGGACCAGAGCCTTCTGGAATTATATAAAAAAGGCCGTATCACCAGGGATACAGCTCTGAAATACGCTTTAAACGCGGACATGCTGAAGCGCAGACTTATGTAAGGATCTTCTCGGTATACCTCTGCCTGATATGTAAAAACACATAAAGAAATCCCTTACCGATCTCTGATATGTTTCCGAAATACAGAACACATATCATTTTACAGATCCGGTAAGGGATTTCTTTATTTTCAATCCGATTTCGACCAAAAAGACATTCCTTCTCTGCGATCAATCAATGCACTACATTTCCTACAATTCCATAAGAAACAATATACATAATGGCACTTGCCATAAAAAGTCCGCACAGGATCGCAATGGAGGATTTTTTGATATCCACCTCAAGAAGAGAGGCGATCAGTGCACCTGTCCAGGCTCCTGTGCCCGGAAGAGGGATTCCCACAAACAGCAAAAGTCCAAGAAATTCATATCTCTTGATCTGGTCACTCTTTCCCATAGCTCTGTTTTCCAGCTTTGTGATCAGACCTCTGAACGTCTTTGTTTTTTTCATCCATTTAAAGATCTGCCGGATAAAAAGCAGGATAAACGGAATCGGAACAATATTTCCCACGATACAGATCGGCAGTGCCTTCGCAGCCGATATCTTCAGCAAAGAAGCTGCCAGAAGGCCGCCTCGAAGCTCCAGTATCGGGATCATAGAAATGATGAACACAGCTCCCTCGGGAGAGATAAACTGTGCAAGGTGGTGTGAAAACCATTGTACCAGTACTTCCATAGTACCTCCTTAATTGTTATTTCTGCAGATATTCCGTCAGGAATTCTACCAGCTTTTTCATCTCCTCATCGGTACCGATGGAGATACGGAGATGATTGTCGATCCTGTCCTTCGGGAAATATCTTACATAGATATGTTTCTCCCTCAGTGCTGCGAAAAGCTCTTTGGCCGGACAGCTCTCATGTGTGGCAAAGATAAAGTTGGATTTGGAATCCTGGAAGGAAAATCCAAGCTTCCTGAGCTCTGCCTTTGTCCACTCTCTTGTTGTAATGATCTTATGGCAGCATTCCTCAAAATATACCTTATCCTCCATAGATGCCACACCAGCCGCGATGGTTGTACGATCCATGGTATAGGAGTTAAAGGAATATTTCACATCATTGAGATATTTGATCAGCTCCGGATTTCCGAAGGCATATCCGATACGCATTCCTGCCAGGGATCTGGACTTGGAGAAGGTCTGTACAACAAGCAGATTATCATATTTTTCGATCAGCGGCAGTGCGGATGCTGCTCCGAAATCCACGTACGCCTCATCTACGATCACGATACTCTCCGGATTCTTTGCCACGATCTCCTCGATCTCAGAAAGAGGCATTTCCACGCCGGTCGGTGCATTGGGATTAGGGAATACGATTCCGCCGTTTTCACGGAAATAATCTTCCTTACGGATATGGAACTCCTCATCTAATGCCGGGCGCTCATATGGGATCCTTAAAAGATCTGCCCATACATCATAGAAAGAATAAGTGATGTCCGGGAACAGGATCGGTTTCTCTGAATTAAAAAATGTGAGAAAACACATAGCCAGTACGTCATCGGAACCAACGCCTGTAAATACCTGCTCGTCCTTCAGGCCGTAGAACGCGGCAATACTGTGTACCAGGTCTCCTGCTGTCGGATCCGGATAAAGTCTCAGGGTATCGGCATCAAGGACCTTCAGCGCCTTCTCCACACCCGGAGCCGGTGAATATGGATTCTCGTTTGTATTCAGTTTGATCATGCCGCTCTCATTTGGCTGCTCGCCAGGAGTATACGGCACTACTTTTCGTATATTAGCTTCCCATGGTTTCATGCTGTGCTTAACCTCCTATCATATTCTTTTGCTATTGTACTCACTGCGAGGACATTTGTCAAAGGGTAATACCACCTGCCTGGAAACAAAAAGACACCCGTACCGGGTTACAGAGTACGGGTGTCTGATATATTCTTCTTAATGAAGGGCTGTTTTGGTTCGTATCAGGCGCTTAAGATCAGATACGTGCTACGCCTGTTGCTTTTGCTGCCTCTGCTACTGCTTTTGCGACAGCCGGTCCGACTCTCTTGTCGAATGCCTTCGGAATGATATACTCCGAAGAAAGTTCCTCATCTGTGATCAGATTTGCAAGTGCTTCAGACGCTGCAATCTTCATTTCATCGTTGATATCACTTGCTCTTACATCAAATGCACCACGGAAGATTCCAGGGAATGCAAGAACATTGTTGATCTGGTTCGGGAAGTCACTTCTTCCTGTGGAGATAACCTTTGCTCCGCCTGCTTTTGCATCATCCGGGAAGATTTCCGGAGTCGGGTTTGCACATGCAAAGATGATCGCATCTTTGTTCATGGTCTTAACCATCTCTGTTGTAACTGCTCCAGGAGCGGAAACACCGATAAATACATCCGCGCCAACCAGCATCTCTGCAAGAGATCCCTGTTTCTTCTGAAGGTTTGTGAGCTTGCTCATCTCTTCCTTAACCGGGTTCATTCCTTCTGTACGTCCCTCATAGATGGCACCCTTTCTATCGCAGAGTGTAACATCCTTGAAGCCTGCTTTCAGAAGAAGTCTGCAGATAGAAATAGCAGCTGCACCTGCACCGTTCATAACGATACGAACATCCTCTTTCTTCTTTCCGACAACCTTCAGAGCGTTTGTCAGACCTGCAAGTGTGATAACTGCAGTTCCGTGCTGATCATCGTGGAAGATCGGAATATCACATTTCTCTTTCAGTTTTTTCTCGATCTCAAAGCATCTCGGAGCGGAGATATCCTCAAGGTTAACACCACCGAAGGATCCGGAGATCATGTAAATAGTATTTACGATCTCGTCTACATCATGGCTCTTAATGCAAAGCGGGAATGCGTCTACATCGCCGAATGCCTTGAACAGTACACATTTACCTTCCATTACAGGCATACCGGCTTCCGGTCCGATGTCACCAAGACCAAGAACTGCGGAACCGTCTGTTACAACAAGACACATATTCCATCTTCTTGTAAGCTCGTAGGATTTATTGATATCTTTCTGGATCTCAAGGCAAGGCTGAGCTACACCTGGTGTATATGCAAGAGAAAGGTCGTCTTTATTCTCAACCGGCACTCTTGTAACAACCTCGATCTTACCTTTCCAATCTCCGTGCAGTCTTAATGACTCTTTTGCATAATCCATTTTCTTTTCCTCCTTGGATAATTATGATATATTTCATTTCAAAAGGATTACCTGAATTAATAATTACCATTGAAGAATTTACTGTCCTTCGGAAGCTCATAGCCTTCAAAATAAGAGCCAAAATCAAGCTTCAGATAACTGCAGAGATCAGCAAGCTCTACCATGGTATTGTCGTTGACCGGAATGCCATTCTCTTTTCTGTCTTTTTCAGCAGCTACCTCTTTCTCGCCGTGTGTATAGATCCTGTCCTGACCGTCTGCCTTCGGACTCTCCCGAAGCGCCTCAAGATATTCTGAAAAATGCTTGCGGATCGCATCCGGATCTCCGAATGCCGCCGGGTTGATCGCCATAAATCCATGGCAGATACCGGTCTTGTCCGGGAATGTACAGCATTTGTCGGAGGTAACGCCCATGGAAAGAATAGAGCTGAACAGCTCACAGAGCATTCCATAGCCATATCCCTTATGGCTTCCGCTGACTTCCTCGTTTCCACCAAGAGGCATGATTCCGCCGCCCTTCTTGGCTACGATGTTTGCAAGTACATCCGGTGCATTATTGCTGGCATGACAAGTGCCCAGCCATCCGGAAGAGGCTTACCCATCTTATTATACATTTCCAGTTTACCTCTGGTTACAACTGTTGTGGAACAGTCAAAGAAAAACGGATACGGGTCTGCAGGCATAGCGACTGCGATCGGGTTGGAGCCCAGCATAGCCTTTCTTCCAAAAGTCGGTACCATGATCGCCTCGGAGTTGGTACATGCCATTCCAAGAAGGCCTTCATGGCAGGCCATGTTCGCATAATATCCTGCAATACCGAAATGGTTGGAATTTCGTACACTTACGATTCCCACACCAGTTGTCTTTGCCTTCTCAATTGCCTTTTCCATGGCAAAATGGCTGATCAGCTGGCCCATTCCGTTATGTCCGTCTATCACAGCAGAAATCGGTGTCTCAAAAACAACTTCCGGTTTCGCCTGGGGATGAATAGTCCCCTTCTCGATTCCTTTATGGTAACGAACCATTCTCTGCATTCCGTGGCTCTCGATCCCATACAGATCAGCAGTCAAAAGAACATCTTTAATGATGCTTCCTTCTTCCTCAGAAAAGCCAAACGCTTTAAAAACGTCTCCGCAGAAATGGTTCAGTGTGTCATAACTCCATTTTACATATCCCATAATCGCAAGTCCTTTCTCCTGATATTTCCGGCAGGTTACCGCCCACGCTGTGGCCTGCTGCATATTTTATATGATACTGCAGGGGTACAGTAACCTTCATCCTGTGCTGTCTCGTCTTATGCTGTCCTGCCTCATGCTATCTTACCTTACGCTGTCTAGTCTCATGCTGTCCCAACTTACGCTGTCTCGTCATGAAGCCTTCAGGATGTTGCCATAATATCAAACTTTTTGGTATTACCAATACAGTCCCTATTATAGCACGCGGTCTTACCAAAATCAATAGTGGTCTTACCAGATTAACGGGATTTTTACTGAAATTTTATTTAATTTTTTCAGGTGGATCAGCGATGAAATACAAGGCTGTTCTCCCCCTGCTGCTGCGCAATCTCCAGTATATATTTCTCAATGGTTTCCATATGTTCGCGCATCAGCTTCTCCGCCTGGTTCCGGTCTCCGGAAATAATGGCTTCCACCAGCCTTCTGTGCTGGTCATCCACCTCAAGAGCGGAATTATGTTTCTGCATAATATAGGCTCGGGTGCCGGAAATGATCTCCTCTGTCAGCTGTGCTGCCGCATCCAAAACATTATAGATCATAGGATTCCCTGCGATCCTGCCAATCTTCGTATGAAGCTTCTTATCAAGACCTGCACGGGCTTTCTCGTCCTCTGAGCTCTCCAGCTGTGCCAGGATGGAACGTAGATCTAATGCATCCTTCTCCGTACAATTCCCGGCTGCAAGAAGCGCAGCCTCCTGCTCCAGCGCAGAACGAAGTTCCTGTACCTGCTGTACATGGCTGTTATTCAGCTGAAAAAGAAGGGCCAGTGGTGCAGAAAGCCACTGATCCATATTCTCGGTAATATAGTTGGCTCCGCCGCGGACCGTTGTGACAATTCCCATCAGCTCCAGTGCCCGCAGGACTTCACGGACAGCAGGTCTGGAAACTCCCAGTGATTCTGCCATAACACGTTCCGCAGGTAAAGTGTCCCCCGGCTTCAGTTCTCCCCGCCGGATATTTTCTATGATCTGCGCTAATATTCCGTCAAATGCTCGTTCTTCTGTAATCTTTGTAAACATGTCGTCCGTTTCGGCCGCCTTCCTTTACATAAAAATCCCGGAATATAGACAAGTGGATATTTACCATTCTCAGTCATCATGCAGTTCTGCACCAGATGATCGCTCTGCAGCCATTCAGTCAGTCTGTGCATTTTGACTATTTGCCCTCTCTATTTTCCGGACTTTTATAGTAAATATTATACGATAATTCCCCAATTTAATCAATAGTAAATAATAAATTGGTAAGACATATTATTTTATTCCATTATTGAGAATGTTTTCCACTTCCTCCATCTGGCCCAGAAGCATTTTCTGGCGGTCGTCAAAAAGAAGACCTTTATTATGCCTGTAATACTGGTCAGAACCGTTCTCCCGAATGAACCAAAGACTATAATAGTTGGCATTCAGTTCTGTGATAAATGCCACCATTTCCTGGCTGTCCCCAAAAGCAGCTTCCATGAAGTCGAAGACGTTCTGAAGAGTAAAGGATATTTCGTCAGTTCGGTTTTCGTAGGCTTCGGTTTCGGATTCAAAGAGGGCTTTCACAAACTCATAGTTCCGGTTTGATGATGGAACTTCCGATTCTGCTGCGGCACTTCCGCCTCCTGCCAGCTCTGAACCTGATCCGGTTTTATCTGATCCGGTTGATTCCGAAGCTGATTCCAATCCGGACGCATTTTCAAAGAATGACACAACACGTTTCTGTATACGCTCCTGCTGTTTTGTAAGAAGCTCACTCTTTTTGTCCTTTTCAAGATCCGCCTCTGCTTTTTCCATGAGATTTTTTGCTGTGAGGCTGTCCTGAGCTTCTCTGAAGTACACCATATAATCATACAGTTTCGTGAGATAGGCATCGGTAAGATAGCATTCTGTAAAAAGCTCGCTGAGCTTTCCATTGAGAAGGCTTACAATGCTCAGATGCTCATCCAGAGAGGCCGTGCGGATTTTACCCAGAGTAATGGAATCCCACTTTCCTTTCAGGATGTCCTCCACTTTATAATCCGTTCTGTACTTATAATAAAGAGCCAGATAGCTGGCGAAATCCTTCGCGATCATCCTGTGCTGGATGTACTGGCTGACCACCTCACGGTCTACGGTTTTTCCAAGGATCTCATAAACCTGGATCAGACGGGAAAGATCCTCCCAGCCTCTGGCTGTGGCAAAGATCTTTCCGTCTACGGTATTCTCCACCCTGTAGAAATTTTTTCTGCGAAGCTCCAGATAGGAGATCACCGCCGGATGAATTCCCTGCTGATAGGCGTATTCCTTCCATACATCAAAGTCTGCCTCCACATCGATCTTCTTGATACGGTCCAGAGTGACCACATCGAATTCCCGGACGGATTTGTTATATTCTGGCGGGTTGCCTGCTGTGACGATTACCCAGCCTTCCGGCACCTTCTGGTTTCCGAAGGTTTTTCCTTGAAGGAACTGCAGCATCATCGGCGCTAGTGTTTCAGATACGCAGTTGATCTCATCAATGAACAGGATGCCTTCTTTCAGACCTGTTTTTTCCATTTTGTCGTAAACGGACGAAATGATCTCACTCATGGTATATTCCGTGACAGAAAATTCTTCCTCACCATAATTCTTTTTTACAATAAAAGGAAGTCCCACAGCACTCTGCCTGGTGTGGTGGGTAATGGTATAGGAAACAAGAGCAATCCCGCATTCCCTTGCTATCTGTTCCATAATCTGTGTCTTTCCGATTCCCGGAGGGCCCATAAGAAGGATCGGTCTCTGTCGGATCGCCGGGATCCGGTACTCATCGAATTCGTCCTTTGAAAGATATGCTTCTATGGAATCTCTGATCTCCTGCTTTGCTCGTTTTATGTTCATGGTTTTTCTTCTCCTTACAATTCTTCCTCCGTGATTACCAGCTTCATGGCCCAGGCCGGGATATCCACATCCTCAGGCTCCTGCTCCATAAATACAAATGCTGTCCGGTATGGCGGCATCTTTGCCGGAAAAATCCCGTATCCGTCTGTAAAATACACCAGGCCCTTAAGATTTTCAAACTCACGTTTTTCCATCAGCTCTTCCACATAAACAAAAGCCGGACGGAAATCTGTACCTCCATCACCGTAAAGTTCCAGGCTGTTCATATACTCCTGCAATTCCTCTGCACCGGTGATCTTTACATCCGAATGCACCTTCTCATCACACTGGATAATGTGTATATTTACCTTCTGGAAAAAATTCCCGCTGTCGCTTAAGATCCCATAGGTTTCCTCCAGAAATCTCTGTACCAGTTCTCCTGAACAGGACATGGAAGTATCGATCACGATTGCAAAATCCTCCACTTTTTTCACTTCTTTCCATTCCTGTGGCTCAATCAGAGGCATATTTCCATAAAGGCGCAGTCCATAACTGTAAAATACATAATCAAAGCTGTCATCATCCACGGTAACCTCTTCCTTCAGCACAGCAAATTTGCGCAAAAAGCTGCGGTAGTCATATCGCTGTCGGTTCTCAACCCGGACCTGATCCAGAAAATGCCCGGTATTTGATGCTGCTTCTTTCGAAAAAGTTTCCATATCGGTCTGCATTTTCTCGCTGATATCCTGCCACCTCTGGTTCATTTCGCTTTGTTTTTCATCATCTTCATCTTTTGCCCAGTACTTGTGATCATCCACGGTAAATTCCCGGGTCATGCGCTCCATCTCTCTATCCGAAAGCTTCCATCTTACCAGTACTCCATAAATTTTTTCCGCTGTAAATACCTTGATTTCCTCTTTCAGATCCCGGTAGGTTCTCTGTCTGATCCAGGACTGGCTTTTTCGTATATTCTGGAGGTTCCAGTCGTCAATCACAGATTCTACCGCAATATCCGCCGCCAGGTTCCATACAAGCTCTTCCCGTCCATTTCTGCGAAATACATGTCGGAAAATGCAGTGCAGAACCAGATGTAGATAGGCGCGGTTTACCTCGATCCGGTTCTGCCTGTACTCACCTCCCAGCATCTGCCCGTTAAAATACATTGTCTCTCCGTCTGTAGCAAGAAGGTCTACTGAAAAATCCTGTACATAATAAAACGCCGAAAGCGCCACATCCATAAATCTCATCTTCATATACAGTTCGTTCCTCGTCAGAACCAGTATTTTATGTCCGATTTCTTCCAGCCCCTGTTCTAATGACATTTCTTCCAATCTTTCCACCTTCTTTTACAATACAAACTTTTTCTTCTTTTTTGGAAAACTACGGTAACGTTCGTCCATCAAAATAGCTGAAATCTCGGTCTGTCCTGCATCTGCCGCATAAGTAATCGTTTTTCCCAACGCTTGTTCATCAAAATAATGCTCTCTGCAGCAAAAAAGCAGAACCTCCTGCGGATCTCCGGCGGCGATTTCGCGTCTTTCTTTCACCGCATGGATACAGCTTTCTCCAATTCCTTCCATATGCGCCTTTACATAATTTTCATAGCGCAGCTTTGCCGCATCTTCCAGCTTCCACGGATATCGCAGACGCGTCAGAGCCACACTGAAAATTGCCTCTTCCGAATCTCCAGTTTCCGCCGGTAAAAGCACTCCCTGTACTCTCCACCGGAACCATAATAATGCGTCTCCACGATCCGCGCCGGCGTATTTTCCACCGCATCTGCGTAATATTCCGGAAACAGGATCTTCGTCTCCGTTCCCTGATAACGCAGTGTTGCAATGATCTGATACCGGATCTCCGTCAGAATTTCCTTAAGACAGGACTTATTTCCATCCATAAAATCAATCTCCACCTTCTCCAGACGGCATCCGGTAAATACCCCGCTCCCCATCCGCACGATTGCATCTGTCCCATGGAAAAGTTTCAGATTCATACATCCATAAAACGCATAATTTCCAATTGACTGTACAGTAGACGGAAGATGGATCTCCCTTACCATTCCACCACAGCAGAGTTCTTCCGGCTGCGCAAAACGATCATTCTCTTCATCTGTCTCTGTCTGATAAACAGATGCATTTTTCTCTTCTTCATCTTTATGCAGTGAAAATGTATATGGAGCAATGCGGATGACAGGGATTCCCTCTATCTGCTCCGGTACTTTTATGATTCCTGAATCCTGCCAGATCCTGAGAATTTCAAGTCCGTTTTCTATTTTCTGATATTGTATCTTCATAAATTTCACTCCTGAAATTGATTCTGTCTGTTCTATCCAATTAAGGATTATAGCAAAAAAAAGCAGATTTTTCCATTATCCGCTTCACACAATATATCGAAATCTCACGAAATATATCGTTATGGACAAAATTATTTACATATCTATAGAATTCCTTTAATCTATAG
>OKTM01000483.1_pt1 | contig 18430 bp, 16 predicted proteins | sample 1606401 | NCBI WGS metagenome assembly OKTM01 (sample SAMEA3879583, study PRJEB24766) | human gut metagenome | biome: human-associated habitat; feature: feces | place: USA | collected 1985/1987 | reverse complement strand
TATAGAGACGGCTCTGGTCTTCCATGGGGACAGTACGGATCGCCGGAAGCTCCAGAACCTCCGCGCCTTTTTCACGAAGCATGTCCGCAGTTCTGGAAACAAGCTCCTTCGGTCTTGTGACAAGGACCTTCCATCCTGAAAGCGGCAGTTCTTCATACCAGCCAAACTTCTCTGCCAGTGTACATACCTTACCCACCACAATGATCGCCGGTGTCTCGATCCCCTGGCGTTTCACCTCTTCTTCCAGGGTAGAAACTGTTGCTACGATCCGTTTCTGACCTGCTGTAGTTCCCTTCTGCAGGATTGCCGCAGGCATGTCCTTTTCCATTCCTGCACCTATCAGACCCTCGCAGATATCCGGAAGTGCGGACACGCCCATCAGAAATACAAGCGTTCCCTTTGTATCAACAAGTGCCCGGAAGTCTATATCATATTCTTCTCCGGCCCTCTTATGTCCTGTAATGATGTGGACTGAAGAACAGAAATCTCTGTGTGTTACCGGAACCCCGTTATATGCCGGTACTGCAATGGAGGAAGTAACACCCGGAACAACCTCATAAGGAATCCCATTCTCCCGAAGAAGCTCCAGCTCCTCTCCTCCTCTTCCAAAGAGGAATGGATCTCCGCCTTTCAGGCGCACCACACGAAGACCCCGCTGTGCCTCCTCAAGAAGTACCTGATTGATATTTTCCTGACGCATGATATGGTGACTGGCACGTTTGCCTACATTGATCAGCCTGGCATTTTCCGGGATTCTTGACAGAACTCCCTGACCTACCAGACTATCATAGACGACCACATCTGCCTGTTCCAGCACTTTGAGGCCTTTTAATGTAAAAAGGCCGATATCGCCAGGACCCGCTCCTACCAGCCATACTTTTCCTGTTTTCATCTGTTTTCTCCTTTTTTCCGAAGAGTTTCTGCCAGTTCCCTGCCTAAGCTTTCCGCATCTGCCTTATTGCCACGCAGTGTTCCTGTTACATAGGAACCGTCTTTTTCATTATAATAAAGCCCTCTGAGATAGATCTCATCCCCGAGAATTTCCGCATGGGCAGCCACCGGAGAAGAGCATCCTCCATCCAGGAGCTTTACAAAAGCACGCTCCGCACTTCCCGCGGTCCAGGCATCCTTATCACAGTAGCCCTCCAGGAAATCATAAGCTTCCCCTTTTCTTCCCTGTACAGCAAGGATTCCCTGACCAGCAGCCGGAATGATCTCATCTGCTGTAAAATACCGGTTGATCCTGGATTCCAGTCCAAGTCTCTTAAGGCCGGCAGCAGCCAGGATCAATGCACTGTACTGTCCTTCATCCAGCTTCCGGAGTCTTGTCTGAAGATTTCCGCGGATACTTCTGACATCCATATCCGGATACAGTTTTTTAAGCTGTAAAGTTCTCCTTAAGCTGGAGCATCCAAGGGGCTTGCTTTTATCAAGTTCAGAAGCTCCCTCAGGAAGAACCAGTACGTCTCTCGGATCTTCTCTTTTGGAAAAAGCCAGAAGCGGCAGCTCCTCTGGAACCTCCATAGGCATATCTTTCAGGCTGTGTACAGAAAGAATACTTCTTCCATCTATCAGTGCTTTATCCAGCTCCTTTACAAAAAGCCCTTTTCCGCCAACCTTATCCAGTGTACGATCCAGAATGATATCCCCGGTAGTTTTCATAGTGAGGATTTCCACTTCCAGATCCGGATTTTTTTCTTTTATGTAGTCACGGACCATTTCGCTCTGCAGCACTGCAAGCTTACTCTCCCTGCTGCCGATCACGATCTTATCTCTCTTCATCTTCATCCTGCTCTCCCAGTACTTTTTCCAGCGCATTCTGGATCTCTTCCCTTACACGCTTTGCTTTTTTGTGATCCAGTCCGCTGGCTGTAACTCCAACTACCATTTCATCCCGCATATATACGCCCGGGAAATAAAAATCACAGGCTTCCCGGTCGGAGGCTACATTAACATAAATGCCCTCCTCCTTACAGACACGGTGGATCTCATCATTCAGCTTCCAGTCATTGGTGGCTGCGATCACCATATATGCGTTGGCAAAATCAGAACGTTTCACGGGACGGATATACAGAGTCACGGTTCCTGCTTTCCCAAGATCCATAAGCTCCTGGGTCACTTTTGTAGCCACTACCGTGATATTTCTTGTAAATTTCAGAAGAGTCTTTATTCTTCTGGTAGCAATATTACCACCACCTGCCACAACGATATTTTTATCGGACAGGTCTATAAACATGGGGAAATAAGGTTTATTCTTCATAAAGTTTCTCCAGTCCTTCCACACATTCCAGAAAAGCATCCTGGTTCAGACTGTCCCGAAGCCCGAAGATCAGCTTGTTCACAACCTTTCCGGCTGCAGTATCCACTGCTTTTTTCAGGTTTTCTCTGTCTGAATCCTCCATAGGAGTTTTCCGGAAGATTTTTTCGATCCTCAGGTTCAGATCTTCCACAGCATCCGCTTTGATCTCCTGGATGCGCGGGATGATATCACGACCTTCCAGCCACTGGAAAAATTCGTTCATCTGGGCCTTCACAATGGCTCCTGCTGCTTCTAGGTTATCTGCAAGTTCCTTCGGTGTCTCGCCGGTTCGGAAGCTGTCCATATCATAAAGTGTGATGTTATCTTTTTTTCGGATCTCCGGATCAATATCTCTTGGAACTGCCAGATCGATAAGGATCATAGGTCGTTCCACACGTACATCCTCAAACAATTCTTCCGTCAGTGTATAATTGGGGCTTGCTGTTGCGCTGACCACCAGGTCACACTCCGGCAGATAATCCATTCTCTCGCCATAATTGATCCTGCTGCATCCAACAGGAATGCTCACAACACCACTTCTGTACTGACGGATCGTAACCGTCACATCCGCTCCTGCTTCACGCAGTGTCTGGGCAGCCATCTTCCCCATCTCACCGTTTCCGATCACCATACAGACTTTATTGCGAACATGATAACCGCCCTCTTCCAGAAAACGGATGGCCTGATGGATCACAGAAGGATTTCCATGGGAAAACGGCACTTCCGTTTTGATCTTCTTGCCTGCAGTTACCGCCATACGGAAAAGCACCTCCAGAACACTGTCTGTGGTAAACTCATCCCTTGACATACTTAACGCCTCTTTTACCTGGGTCAGGATCTGATCTTCCCCCAGGATCTGGGATTTCAGTCCGCTGGTAAGATAAAAAAGATGTTCCACTGCCTCTTCGTTTTCTCTGCTGGTAAAATACTTCTGGTATTGTTCTCCCTGCACACCTTTCAACGAGCAGAGCCACTGATACAGGTCCGGCTTCTCCTCATCTGCAGTACTTACCCACAGTTCCAGCCGGTTACAGGTCGACAGAATAATACACCCGCAGATCCCAGCTTCTTCTTTCAGCCTATGCAGCGCCTCTCCGGTATTTTTACGGGTAAAAGCAAACTGCGCTCTGACATCTACAGGTGCCATATTATGATCGATTCCAATCATGAATATACTCATGTCCTACATTTCTCCTTTGTTTCCACAATCTTTTATAATGATAAACATTTCCGTAAGGAAAGTCAACTACGATTGACAATGTCAGCCCTCCCTTTTATAATATCTTATGGTAGAAATTGCGGATCATCTTTATATTCCAGCGGAGAAATATAAAGAGTTTATCATAATCACCATAATTATCAGGATGGAGGAAATCCCCGTATGAACTCAGCTTCAAAAAAAGCGATCCTAGTAGTAAGTTTCGGCACAAGCTATGAAAACACCCGTAAGCTTACCATCGAGGCCATCGAGCACGATATTGCCGATGCATTCCCGGCCTGTCCCACCTACCGTGCATGGACAAGCAAAATGATCATTGCCAAACTGAAAAAGCGGGACGGTCTTACGATCCACACGGTAAAGGAGGCTCTGGAACAGATGCTTCTGGATGGTATCACCGATGTGATCGTACAGCCGACTCATGTGATCAACGGTATCGAAAATGATCAGATGAAAGCCGATGCGCTTTCTTTTCGTGACCGTTTTTCCAGTATTGTTTTCGGAAATCCTCTTCTCACAACAGAAGAAGATAACCAGGCGATCGTCCGGGTAGTTGCAGATGAATTCCGGGACATGGATCCGGACACTGCACTTGTACTGATGGGACATGGAACAGAACACTACGCAAACACGGTTTACGCTGCTTTGGATTACCGTTTTAAAGATACCGGACATAAAAATATTTTTCTTGGAACTGTAGAAGCCTATCCGGCCCTGGACTCCCTTCTCCGGGCTGCCGACAGCTTTCATCCGAAAAAGATCGTGCTGGCGCCTTTCATGATCGTAGCCGGCGACCATGCACAGAACGATCTGGCCGGTGCAGATCCGGACTCCTGGATGAACCGTCTTTCTTCCGAAGGATATGAAGTCACCCCTGTACTGAAGGGACTTGGCGAATATCCCCAGGTCCGGCAGATCCTTGTGGAACATGTACAGCAGGCCATGAACGCTTCGATCTGACAGAGATCAGATGATCCATATATATCCCTCATAAAAAAACTGCACCGTGATCCATCCCTGGATCTTCCGGTGCAGTTTTTTATTTTTTATGAAATTACTTGAAATTCTGAAATTCCTGTTATTTATGCCATCAGTTCATCCAGTTTTGTCTTTACAGCAAGGATAAACTCTTTGCTGTTCAATACCTGTACCTCTTTCAGGGAAGTGATCAGTGCAAGATCCTTGGTCATCTTTCCGCTTTCAATGGTATCCAGTGTTGCTTTTTCCAGTTTTCCTGCAAAATCAGCAAGTGCTTCATTTCCGTCCAGCTCGCCTCTCTTGCGGAGAGCTCCTGTCCATGCAAAGATCGTTGCAACAGAGTTTGTGGATGTTTCTTTTCCCTCAAGATGACGATAATAGTGTCTCTGAACTGTTCCGTGGGCAGCCTCATACTCAAAATATCCCTTCGGGGATACCAGTACAGAGGTCATCATGGCAAGAGAGCCAAATGCGGAAGATACCATGTCGCTCATAACATCTCCGTCATAGTTCTTGCATGCCCAGATAAAACCGCCTTCTGCCTTCATAACACGGGCTACGATATCATCGATCAGACTGTAAAAATAGGTCAGGCCGGCTTCCTCAAATTTATCCTTAAACTCTGCATCAAAGATCTGCTGGAAAATCTCTTTAAATCTTCCATCGTATGTTTTGGAAATGGTATCCTTGCTTCCGAACCATACATCCTGCTTTGTGTCCAGTGCATAATTAAAGCAGCTTCTCGCAAAGCTCTTTACGGAATCATCAAGATTATGCATGCCACGGAGAACACCTGCTCCATCAAAATGCTGGATCAGCTCCTTACGCTCTTCTCCGTCTTCGCCCTCAAATACAAGATATGCATCTCCCGGCTTGTCAATATAAAATTCTGTATTCTTATAGATATCTCCATATGCATGACGTGCAAGTGTAATCGGTTTCACCCAATTCTTTACACATGGCTCGATTCCCTTTACAACGATCGGCGCACGGAATACAGTTCCATCAAGAATAGCACGGATCGTTCCGTTTGGACTCTTGTACATTTTTTTCAGGTCATACTCTTCCATTCTGGCTGCGTTTGGCGTGATCGTGGCACATTTTACGGCTACTCCGTATTTCTTGGTTGCTTCTGCTGCATCAATGGTAACCTGATCATCTGTCTCATTTCTGTGCTCAAGACCAAGATCATAATATTCTGTATTCAGTTCCAGATACGGTGTGAGAAGTTCATCCTTGATGATCTGCCACAGGATACGTGTCATCTCGTCTCCGTCCATCTCAACTAAAGGTGTCTGCATTTTGATTTTTTCCATATTATTTTCTCCTTTTGAGGTTTATTCTCCTGTTCGGATTCCAGGTGCTCTTTCCTTTAGAATCTTTCTTCAGCACTTTTACTGTACATTGTACTCATATTTTCCGGTTCCGTCAACGCTTTTGTGCTTTACCACACTATGTTTATAAGAATTGTATAATAATTCAGCCTGCCAACAGTTTTTCACAGTTAAATTTCCCCCATCCCTGCTGATTTCTGGGAAGTCCCATATCTTCTGCATTTTCTCTTAACAACATCTTTACCTCTACATTAGAAAGCCGGGGATCTTTTTCCAGAAGGCAGGCGATCCCTCCTGACACCAGAGGCGTCGACATGGAGGTTCCGCTTTTGAGCCCATATGAGTACGGCAGTCCCGGTGCACAGGCAATGACCTGGCTTCCCGGCGCTACCAGATCCGGTTTGCACACACAGTCAAAAGTAGGGCCTCTTCCGGAAACTGCCTTTCTGCCATTCAGCATATCACTGGAGCCTACGGTAATGATCTTCCGGCTGCTTCCCGGTGCTGTTACCGTGCCGGCCCCCGGTCCCTGATTTCCTGCTGCAGCTACCACCACAAATCCCAGATCCCAAAGTTTTTCCACTCCTTCAAGAAGATCTGTCTGTTCCTTATGATCCCGGGATGTTGTTCCCACTGAAATATTAACGATACGGATATGATAAATGCTTCCAAACTCCATGATCCACCGAAATGCCCGCATCACATCCTCCCTGCTTCCGTTCCCGAAACGATCCAGAACCTTCAGAGCAGCGATACTGCAGCCAGGTGCAGCCCCTTTATATTTTCCACCTGATGCAGTTCCGTCCCCTGCAAGGATCCCGCTGACATGAGTCCCATGTCCGTTATCATCATATGGGCTGCGTCTGACTCCTGTAAAATCACGAAACACGGAAATACGGCTGCCAAAATCTATATGAGGAAAAATACCGGTATCCAGAACCGCCACGCCTATCCCTTTTCCTGTATACATCCTTTTATACCTTTCCAAAGCTCTCCCGCCGGACAGCTGACCTTTCTTTAGCTTATTCTGCGACCATCTTTCCCGCTACTCGTTTTATATAAAAAGACCCCGGGATCTTACATCTGAATCCCCGGGATCTTTGCTGTATATTTTATTTAGTTTCCTCTTCCTGTACGGAAATTAACTGTTTTCTGGATCTGATTGTCCATTCCGTAGCTGTAGCTTCCATAAACTCCGGTATGCCAGCCCTTAGCCTGTCCTTCCGGGTCATAATGAAGTCCGTTTATGATCACCCAGCTATGTCTTGTAAAGCCATCTCCGGCTCCATCTCTGGTTCCCGGAACACGACCACATACCACATATGGATCATATCCGATCTCTCTTGCCAGTGCAGCAAATGCACAGGCATAGCCATAACAGTTTCCCTTTCCTGTAGCAAGCGTTCTCCACGCAGTCATTCTCCACCAGTCATTCTGATTTAAATTCGGATAATAGGCAGATGAATAATAGGTATTATTTATCACATAACTCCAGCACGCCTGCAGCTTCTGGCTTTTGGACATTCCACTTCTTGTAATATTTTGGACCACGCCTATACAATGCAGCTTCAGACTGCGCATATCATTTTTTACAGCCTGCCCCTTTCCGTTAAACCGGATTCCCTCCAGAGTACGGTTTTTGTAAAAACGTCCCCAGGAATCCGCATAGTAAAGATTTCTATCCGGAAGGCACAGCCAACCCTTTGAAGGATTTCCATATTTATTTACGTAATAGGAATATTTTCCTACATTTACGATACGTGACGTCTTTCCGTTCAAAAGGCGTCCTGCAGTATCAAACACATAGATCCTGGAACCGATCTTGTTATGGTAAGTTAACGCATAATATTTAGGCCCGAAATAATACCGTTTTCCCTTTACGGTCTTCCATTGGTTTCTGATCTTTCTGCCCTTGGTGTAGTAGTAATATTTTCCTTTTTCTCTGTAGAGACCGGTTTTCTTCTTTACAGTTGCCGTAGTAGTTGCTGCCTGCGTCTCACAGGTTACGGAAACCGTGCAGATCTGCACCGCAAAAAGCATGACCATCGCCATAAAAAACAATTTTACTCTTTTCATACGTATCTTTCCTTATCGTTCATTCTAATCAATACTCTTCGTATCTCACACTTCCGTCAGAATAGGTGATCTCATAGTAGCCATGACCACTTCCGTCACAGTCATCATAGGCCTGACGGCTAACTTCGGTAGGTTCTGCTGCAGCTGCCTCTGCTGCTGCCTGTGCCTCTGCTGCTGCCTGTGCGTCTGCCGCTGCTTGTGCGTCTGCCGCTGCTTGTGCGTCTGCCGCTGCCTGTGCGTCCGCTGCTGCCTGCGCGTCTGCCGCTGCCTGCGCTTCTGCTGCTGCCTGTGCGTCTGATGCCGCTTTTGCCTCTGCCACTTTTTTCTCTTCAGCTGCTTTCTGCTCTGCTACCAGCTTGTCGATCTCATCTTTATTGGAAGTGAAGTATGTATGTGCCGCATATCCCTTAACACCATCTCCTTCAACCTTCAGCCATCCAGGGCATACACCGGTTACCTTGAACTCGGTTCCAAGAGATGTTACTTTCAGGGATTTTGATTTTGTATCCGCTTTTTCACGGATATTTACATTGGATTTTGCATAGGTAGTGGCAGCTTCTTCCAGCTCAGTCTCCTCCGCATCTTCCAACGCTTCCTGAGATTTTCCTTTTTCATCTGTGTAGGAAATATAAAGGATCTCATACTCATTATAAAAAACAGGTTCTTTCCAGTCATCCGGTGTCACATTCCGGAAGGTATGCTCTGTACCATCTTTCATGGTGATCACTAGATCCTGACCTGCCGCATCCTTGGAGTCTTTCTTTTTGCTGTCGTCCTCTTTTGCATCCTGAAGCTCTGCGGATTTCACCTCAAGTCCGCTCTGATTTTTTACTGTAAGCTCTCCGATCTGAAAATCCTCTGCGGTCTCTTTTTCTTCTGCGGAATCTTTATCGCCAGTTTTCTCTGCGGTTTCCTCCTTTGTCGTTGTCTCGCCTGCAAAAGCAGCTGTCGGTGCCCCCAGACACATCGCTGCGATCAATGCTGCCCCTAAAAGCACCTGTACTGTTTTTTTTCTCATTTCTTATATCCTCCTTTATAGTGTCAGTCCGCCTATTATACGGGCTGAATCTTTGTTGCCTGTAAGAATTTCGATCTGATTTCCGTCTGCTGCAAGAAGTGAACGGTCCAGATATAAGCAAAAACCGCTGCTGTCCGTTTTTCCATCTTCTGTGGAAACATCCATCGGAAATGCTTCATAAATCTTATCATGGTTCAATCTTATATAAATCCTGCTGTCTGTATCCAGATATTTTTCTTCAATACAACCTGTGATCTTTTCCAGATTTCCCTGGATCTCGCACTGAACTGCTCCGGCACCGGCAGGAACCGTATCTTCTTCCGTAACATTCACCTGACACTCCGGTCCTTCCATGATCGGCGGTGACTGTGCCATTTCCGGGAGAAAACGCTCTGCCCGTTCCACGATCACAGTATCTGCATTCTTCTCATCCACTTCACTCATCTGGTAAGGTACTCCTCTGGAAAAATACGCACTGGAATAAGCATCTGCCATAAACGGAAGCAGTGCATTACCAAAAGAATCACGGAACATGACCAGACTTCCTTCCTTCACAGGATTTACCGTTGTGATCTTCGGATCAAAATTACTTACCACTTCTCCCACATAGGCAAATGTTGTCTGTCTGTCATAATAAACTTCCTCTTCCGGTGTCGTTGCAAGAGGATACAGCATCTCATCCAGATCTCCTGTGAAATCTGTTTTTATAGTATAGGGTTCCTCCTTATAGGAAACATGCTCCTTTTTCAGAGAAGACAGCAATGTATCCGCCGCAACTGCAGCACCCTTGTTGTTCCAGTGTGAATCTCTTTTGTGATAAAGAACTTCTTTCTCTTCTGAAAGAGTTTCATACAGATCTCCGTAAGAAACCTGCTCCTGCCTGAGATATTTCTGAAGATTAACAAGGTTTTTGTCCGATGATACCTTCAGGCTGTCATAGTACGGCATGTTCTCTCCATAGAGTGAGTTTTTATTAGGTGCCACAGTAAAAAGAAACTGCACACCTTTTTCATTCAATGTCTCCTGCATCATGGCCAATGTATGTGCAATATTAAAAAGGCTTCTCTCGGAAAGAAGCTCCTCTCCAAGATAATCCTCCAGCGAATCCTTATAATAAAGCCAGTTATCGGTTCCCTGGATCACACCATCTGCAGTAGATACTCCGAAAATCTTCCCGTTCAAAAGGGCATTTGCCGTTACAAGCTCATTTCGAAACGCAAAATGTTCCTGAAAATATTCGCCTGCTTCCGGCAGCCAACGGGTATTGATCTCGTTTTCTTTTTTCAGTTCAGGAAACTCAGCCAGTCTTCGGTTTTCAGACGATGCTTCCTGCTTTGTCACCGCCATCCCCAGAGATGGCACAAGACAAGCTGCAAAAAATGCAGTAATATAAAGCACCTGCAATTTTTTCATGTTTTCTGCCTCCTCTTAAAATCGAAAATAGATGAACGGATTATAGGTTCCGCCGGCAAGGCTCAATACACAAAGCGCAAAACCAGCCAGACTTAATACATAGTTAAAGCCTTCATACCATTTATACTTTTTCAGCATGCTGTTTACCGGAACTGCTGCGACCAGTGCCGCTGCCAGCGTTACAAGATATACCGGTGTCAGCTGCTGCAGTGTAAGGCTCATTGCGGAAGCCTTCCATCCAAAATCCGTAAACATTTCTCTGATCCAGAAGCATCCCTGCTTCATAGTGTCCGCACGGAAAAACACAAAGCCAACACAAACTACCAGAAGTGCATAGACATGCTGAAAAAAGCTCTTGAGCTTTCCGCCCTTTTTCCCGATAAATGGGATATACTCTTCCAGCATCAGGAAAAAGCCATGATAAATTCCCCAGAACAGAAAATTAAAGGAGGCACCATGCCAGATACCTGTACACACAAAAACGATCATTTTATTGACCACTGTACGGAATTTCCCTCTGCGGTTTCCCCCTAACGGAATATACAGATATTCCTTAAACCATCCTGAAAGAGACATATGCCATCTTCTCCAGAATTCACGGATACTGGCAGAAATATAAGGATAATCAAAATTCTCATGGAAATGAAATCCAAACATCATTCCGAGTCCCAGCGCCATATCACTGTAGCCGCTGAAATCAAAATAGATCTGCAGCATATAGGAAACTGCGCCCAGCCAAGCACCCGGACCGGTGATTCCGGTTGCTGCCGCACCAAAGAGATTATCCGCCACAAGTCCCATTGTATTGGCGATAAGAACCTTTTTGCTCAAACCTGCAATGAAACGCCGGATTCCTTTTCCGATTTCCTCCGGCGTCTGCTTACGATTATTGATCTCCGCCTCCACATCATGATACTTAACGATAGGTCCCGCGATCAGCTGTGGGAAAAACGAGATATACAGAAGCACCTTTCCGAAATTCTTCTGAACCGAAGCATCTCCCCGATAAACATCGATCACGTAGGAAAGTGCCTGAAAAGTAAAAAACGATATTCCGACCGGCATCCGGACCTGCGGAACCGGAATTCCGGCACCGGTAATAGAATTAAATGTCTCCACCAGAAATCCGGAATATTTAAAGATCACAAGAAGACCGAGATTTATCACCACAGCCAATGTCATTGTGAGCTTACGGATCTTCGGACATTCCCCTGTCAGGCGCGCTAAAATATAGTTGCCCGCCGATGAAGCAACCAGTAATATTACATAAATCGGTTCTCCGTATGCATAAAAGACCAGACTTGCCACTACAAGCAAAAAATTTTTGGCCCGCATCCCAGGTAAAAGGAGATGCAGACAAAAAGCAGCCGGAAGAAATACACACAGAAATACCATTGAACTGAAAACCATAATTATATTTATTTATCGGTCTGGCGAATCTTATTTGCTGATCACGTCCAGTACGATTTCCTTCCCTTTTTTGTCTTTGTATGTATTGACCCAGAATCTTGTGTATTCCAACAGATATTCCTGTCCGTCACCATAACAGCCATCTGTCTTTCTGGTACGAAGAGGTCTGCCAAGGGCTTTCCGCAGTGCTGCAGAACTCTTTTCTCTTACAAATGCTTTCCTTAATCTTGAAGATGTTCTGGCATCGTATACACCGGTTTTTGTATTAAAAGCATAAAATCCGGCTCTGGACTGTCCATATGCGGAATAATAAACGCCTTTTACCATCTGTGCATACCGGTTAAATCCATAGTATTTCCCGCCGATCTTTTTTACAAGGAGATAGTTCTCCCCGAAGAATGTTCCACCTTTATAAGCCTTTCCGGTGTTGGAAAAATAGTATCTGTATGTCATTTTTTTGCCGGTAGTCTTATTAGCGACAGTCACGGTTTTCCATGTATTCTTTACTTTTTTTCCCTTCACATAATAGTAGTATTGTCCGCCCTCTTTTTTGAGACCGTTTTTTACCTTGGCTGCCTTGGCTGTAGATGCTGCCTGTACAGTCTGAACCGCAATAAGCGGTTCAGCTGCCGGCATCTGGAGCATCATCAGACAAAGTACTGCTGCCAGGATCTTCTTTGTCCACTTTTTCATGATCTGCTCCTGTTCTTTAGAGAACGATATCTTCTCTTCCTTCAGTTTTATAGTATTTTTTCATGGATGAAGATTTCTGCATATAATATTTAACATCTTTTCTGGATTTGTTTCCTGCTGCATTTGCATCAAATGTATACCAGGTATTTCCGATCTTGATCTCTGTCCATCCATGTGGCTGCCATTTATTTTTATTAAATACATTACTTTTTCCCCAGCATACACGGACCGGAAGTCCTGTTGCACGTTTAGCCTGTACTGCAAAGGCTGATGCAACACCGTAGCAGTTTCCTTTTTCCATTCCCATGGTCAGATATGCAAACATCTGGCTTTTACCTTTTGTAAACTGCAAAGGTTTTCCGTCAAAGCCCTTCATTCTCATATATCCGTATTTTTTGGAACAGTTAAACAATTTCTGAAGAGCCGTTTTTTTCTGCGCAGTTGTAGTCAGACTTGCAGAAATCTTCTGGCTGCGAAGCACTGAATCTGTCATCTTGATCAGTTCTACATTTGCTTTTTTGGATTTCCCAGTGTATTTTCCGTTGGAAGCAAACTGCATGGTTTTGTAGGTATTTCCGGATTTTACTGTATACCATCCGGTCTTTCTTGCACCATTCGAGCCTAAATAATATATCGCACCATTGATCTTTTTTAATTTGTTGGTAACTTTTTTACCTTTGATGTAGTAATAATACTGACCGCCCTCTTTTTTCCAGCCATTTTTAACAGCTGCTTTTGCGGTTGTTGTGGTTGCTGTTGTTGCCGCCTGCGCACACACTGTGCCAAATGTCAGGCAAAACAGCATCGTAATCATGAGAACAAGCTGTGCGAATCTTCTCTTTTTCATGGTTTCTTTTCCTCCTGTTTTAAAAATCTTCATACCCGGTGATAATTATAGCATTGCTCTGATTTTCTTGCAATATAATGTATAAAATACATTATCTCCTCCAATACTTAACATATCTGAAAAATAAAGGAGGTTTTTCTATGCTTCTCTTTTTTCTTGTATTCTTCGGACTCCAGATCTTTGTTCTTTTCTGCTGTGCCGCTGCAGGAAATGACGCCGCTTCCCAGGAACTATCTGACCAGGAACAGCTTCAGTTTATCGCAGAATGGAAAAAACAACATCAAAAAAAGGACGTCTGCTGAAGAACGTCCTTTTTGCTTTGCAATTCTATTCTCCATTCATATGATGATACACACCAGTCCGCCTTTGCTGTCATTTACGATCTTCTTCATAGTATCCTGAAGCTTCACCTGACTTTCTTCGCTGATCATGGCCAGCTTGTTCCGGATTCCGTCTTCCACCAGCTGCTGGATGGATTTTCCGAAAATATTGGTCTCCCAGATACTTTCCCCTCGCTCCGGGCTTTCTCTGATATACTTTATCAGGTCCTCCGCCTGCTGTTCTGTACCAACGATCGGAGCGATCTCCGTTTCGATTCCCGCCCGGATCATATGAATGGACGGACTTTTTGACCGGATCTTTACTCCGAATTTATTTCCCTGACGGATCACCTCAGGTTCCTCAATAGTGATCTCGGAAAGCTCAGGCACCACAACCCCATACCCCGTTCCTTTTACCGCTTCCAGGGCAGCCTGGACTTTTACAAATTGTTCCTTCATACCGGCAAGCTCTTTTATGGTCTGGATCAGTTCATATTCGCTTTCCATGGATATCCCGCTCATTTCACTGAGCATCTGATAATAATAAATGTCTTTTACTGCGATCCGGATACGGACTTTTCCATCGGAAAGACTGACCTGCTCAAGCAATGTATCTTCCACATATGGACTTTCCAGATATACTGATTCTCTGCTTACATCACGCACATGAGTAAGTCTGGTCATCTTTTCCCGAATCTCATTTAACAGAGCCGCCTTTACCTCATGTTCCGGAGAAAGCATCTCCACCCATCTGGGAACAAAAAGCTCTATCTCACTGACCGGGAATTCATAAAGGATCTTCTCCAGGATTCTGGTCACATCCTCTTTTCGAAGCTGTTCACAGTTGACTGCCAGAACGGATACTCCAAATTTCTCTTCCAGATGTTTTACAGTTTTTCCGGTTTCCTCACTGTAGGGAGTCTGGGAGTTTACCAGGATCAGAAAGGGTTTTCCCTGGACTTTCAGCTCTTTTATGGTCTGTTCCTCTGCCGGGATAAAATTTTCTCTGGGAATCTCCCCGAAACTTCCGTCTGTTGTGACTACAATCCCAATGGTGGAATGCTGGCTGATCACTTTTTCCGTTCCAATGCGGGCTGCATCATGGAACGGGATTGCTTTTTCCTGCCAGGGAGTTTTGACCATCCGCTCCCTGCCTTCTTCCACATTTCCGGATGCATCTTTTACCAGAAAGCCTACACAGTCAATGAGTTTTACCCGGATTTTCTGGTTTTCCCCTATGGATACTTCCACTGCTTCTTTTGGAATAAATTTGGGTTCTACGGTGGTGATCATTTTTCCGGCACCGCTTAATGGCAGTTCATCCTGAAGTTCTGCTCTTTTTCCCTCGCTGATCGATGGCAGTGCTATCAGCTCCATAAATCTCCGGATGAATGTGGATTTTCCTGTACGGACCGGTCCCACAACCCCTATGTAGATATCCCCGCCCGTCCGCGCCTGGATATCACGGTAAACCTGAAAGTTTTCCATATAAAAAAGCCTCCCTGCATATAACACATAACCTTCATGTATTGTTATAAAATATGCAAGGAAGCTTTAAAATATTCTATTTATCATTTGGACATATTGTTACTGTCAGGTATCACAGATGTTCCTTAATAGGAATCATTGTGAAGCAGATGATGCTCTTTGCCTTTGAGGAGTCCCTCATAAAGCTCCAGAACCAGTGGGTTCTCATCGGATTTCTTGATGATCATGGTATTGTCTGCATTGTACAAACCTCTTGCTCTGGCTGCCTTGGTTCTGTCACCGGATCTGGTCGGCTGACCTCCACCCATGATACATCCACGGCGGCATGCCATAACCTCGATCAGATGATAGTTTGCCTCGCCGTTCTTTACACGTTCCATAACGGTTCTTGCATTTGCAAGGCCACTGGCTACGCATACATTGATATCCATTCCCTTGTACGGTACGGTAAATTCCTTGATTCCCTCTTCACCACGAACACCGCACTCTGCAATCTCATGCATGGCTTCCTTGCTGTGATCCGGGCTCAGTCTTCGAAGAACTGCCTCGGTAACACCACCGGTAACACCGAAGATAACGCCACCGCCGGAACCAAATCCAAACGGCATATCGCATGCTTCCGGATCCAGTGTTGCAAAATCAAGACCAAAGTTATCGATCATGCGGAGAAGCTCTGTGGTTGTGATAACGATATCGGTATCCTGCTCGCCATCGGTAAAGCTGTTGGGGCGGATTGCCTCTGCCTTCTTGGCTGTACATGGCATAATGGAAACCATAACGGTCTTCTTGCCTGCTGCATGCTCCGGATCACGGAAGTATTCCTTGATAACTGCAGACATCATTCCCTGTGGGGAACGGCAGGTAGAAATGTTCGGAACATATTCCTTATACTGATCTGTGATGAACTTCACCCATGCAGGACAGCAGGAGGTCAGAAGCGGAAGGTTCTCACCCTTCTCTACTCTGTTTAAGAACTCCTTGGTCTCTTCCATAATAGTAAGATCGGCACTGAATGTGGTATCGTATACTTCATCAAAGCCCATTCTGTGGAGTGCGTTGACGATCTTGCCCATAACGCTCCTGCCCTTTGTGAGGCCGTAGTGATCACCAACTGCTACACGGACTGCCGGCGCGATCTGGGCAACCACACGGGTATCCTTGTCCGCAAGTGCATCCCAAACCTCATCCATATGTGTACGAATGGAGATGGCTCCTGTCGGACAGTAAACACGGCACTGACCACAGTTTACACACTGTGTCTCAGCAATCTTTTTATTGAATGCAGGCATAACCATGGCCTCTGTTCCACGGAATGCGAATCCAAGAGCTCCGATTCCCTGAAGTTCCTCGCAGGCACGTACACAGTTGCCGCAGAGGATACATTTGTTCGGATCACGGATGATGGACGGTGAACTGTCATCGATCTCGTGCTGTTCTCTTGTATTTTCAAAACGGATATCCCGCACGCCAAGGCGATGTGCCAGCTCCTGCAGGATACATTCACCGCTCTTTACACAGGTTGTACAGTCACGGCAATGTGCTGCAAGAAGCAGCTCCACGATCAGTTTACGATATTTCTTAATACGACCGGAGTTGGTATAGATAACCATTCCGTCTCTCGGCTGCTCGGAACAGGAGGCAAATGTTTTGCCTCTGTCATCCTCAACTGTACAGAGACGACAGGCACCAAAGGTGGAAACCTCTGAATGATAGCACAGTGTGGGGATATTGATACCGGCATTCCTGATGACTGTCAGGACATTTTTTTCGTCAGTAAATTCTACTTTTCTTCCGTCAATTGTCATTGTACCCATAAGATATCCTCCCTTCTATGCTTCCACATAAATCGCATCAAAGTTACAGTTATCCTTACAGGATCCGCATTTGATACATACGTCGTTGTTGATTACATGTGGATGCTTGATCTTTCCTGAAATCGCACCAGCCGGACAGTTCTTCGCACACTTGCCGCAGCCGATACAGAACTCAGGATTGATATGGAATTGACGGAGCGCCGTGCAGACCTTCGCACGACATTTCTTATCTACGATATGCTCTACATATTCGTCACGGAAACGCTTCAGAGTACTGATGACCGGAAGCGGTGCACTCTTTCCAAGTCCACAGAGTGAACGGGACTGAATAAATTTTGCAGTCTCTTCCAGTTTATCCAGGTCCTTAAGTTCTCCCCTGCCCTCGGTGATCTTCTGAAGCAGTTCCAGCATACGCTTCGTTCCGATTCGGCATGGGCCGCATTTTCCGCAGGATTCTCTCTGCGTAAAGCCCATAAAGAATTTTGCGACATCAACCATACAGGTATTTTCGTCCATAACAACCAGTCCGCCAGAACCAATGATCGCATTGAACTTCTTGACGGAATCAAAGTCAAGTGGTTCATCCAGATGCTTCTCAACCAGACATCCGCCGGACGGTCCTCCGATCTGCACTGCCTTAAAGGCTGCTCCCTTCTTAATACCGCCGCCAATGTCATAAATAATGTGACGCAGTGTTGTTCCCATCGGAACCTCGATCAGACCTGTGTTCTCTATTGCTCCTGTCAGAGAGAAAGTTTTGGTTCCTGTACTTCCCTCTGTTCCAATGGAGCGATACCAGTCAGCACCGTCAAGAATAATTCTCGCAACATTTGCATAAGTCTATGCCGGATCCCAGGATATTATCTCCGAGCAGTCCATATTCCTCCGCCTGTGCAATTGCTTTTTTGAGTCTGGCTACGGAAAGCGGATACTCTGCACGTACATAAATATATCCATCATGTGCACCTACTGCATATGCAGCAATGATCATACCTTCCATAAGCTTATAAGGATCTCCCTCCATTACGGAACCATCCATAAATGCACCCGGGTCTCCTTCATCACCATTGCAGACTACATATTTCACATCAGATTCAATGCGCGCTACCTGACTCCATTTCTTTCCCATCGGAAATCCGGCACCGCCTCGGCCACGGATTCCGGACTTTGTGATCTCTTCAATAACTTCTTCCGGCGTCATCTCAAAAAATGCCTTCAGAACCGCCTGGAAACCACCCACTGCGATATATTCATCAATTGATTCTGCATCTATATTTCCACAATGTTCCAGGACGATTCTCGTCTGCTGATTCAGAAACGGAATATCCTCCGGCTGCCTGCAGACTTCCTCGTCATGTTTATAAAACAATCTGTCAATCGGTTCTCCCTTTAAGACTGTCTTCTCTACGATCTCTTTACAATCCTCTACCTGCACATGTACATACTGCAGATGCTGCGGTTCTATACGAACCAGAGGTCCCAGCTCACATAAGCCCTGGCAGCCGGTCTTTATGGTTCCGA